>OGTB01001519.1_pt1 | contig 15261 bp, 10 predicted proteins | sample 1553611 | NCBI WGS metagenome assembly OGTB01 (sample SAMEA2580032, study PRJEB22360) | human gut metagenome | biome: human gut; feature: human-associated habitat; material: faeces | place: Denmark | collected 2008/2010 | reverse complement strand
CCGCCATTGTGTAGCGGTTTCGTGCCTGACTTTCCCCTGCAAAGGCTCTCATAAGGTTATCCTTTGTCTTTGAATTTCTGAAATCTGACATTTTTTTATCCTCCTACTTTATACAGACAGTGTTCCTGACTTGCTTTCCACAAGAATGAGTATCTGCTCCTCCTCAGCGGTCTGTGCATTTATATACACAAGCACGTTCCTGCCGTTCTCTGCCCTGCACCTGAACTCATAGCACAGCTTCTCATCCAAACCGTCGGCAGGGATAAGTGCAAGCCTGCCGGATACTATTTCAAGGCGCGGGGACACGCTCTCTTTCGCTCGGCTTTGGGATATATCCGCTTCGGGGATATCTCTGTCATAGTGGTTCACCAAAAAGCCCTTTGCGTCAAAGCCTAATATCTCACCGTCGTCCATTGCTACTGATACCTTTATAAGGTCGGTGTAACAGCACACGTCAAGGTCGTTGTAGGCGAAATTCACTGTGAGAACGTTGTCGATATTCTCATAGTAGGTGGTTTTCATGGACAGTATGCCGAGGTCATCGAGAAAATCCTCTGCCGCCTTTACTCCCTGCTCATTTGTAAGCTCTGTGCTTTCGCTGATACGGCTTTTGAGGAAATATGAGATATATCCGCCCTGCTTTGTCACCTCGCAGGCTATTGTCTTATCATCGTTTGAAAATCTCCAGCATGGCATCTTGCCCTCTACCTCTGAGACATCTGTGAACACTGTGGAGTTCATGTTAAGCCCCAGGGAACAGCGTTCAAGGGCTTTGGTCTGTGAAACGTTCTCTGCCTCAGATGTCATGCGTGGTGTACGCTCCATGATATTGTCTGAGAATGGGCCGTCATAAATAAGGCTTGGATAGCTTTCAAAGCTTCCCTCAAAGTCTGAGAAGCCCTCTGTCACTGTGGGCGGGTCGCTCTGCTGTGAGCCTGTTTGGGTGAGGGCTATCTCACCGCTGTTCACTGAGCTTTCAAGCTCCCACATATCCTCGGAAAGTTCTTTGGAAAAGTCATAGAGCGAGGATATGTTCTCATACTCCTCGTCTGTTATCTCCTCGCCGTTCATGAGCCTCTCGCTCACTGCCATGGAGTAGTTTCCTACCTGTGAGAGAAATTTGTAGGTGTTTTCAAGCTGCAGCTCTTCTATGGGAAGCTGTGACAGAGCCGCCTTTGCCGAGGACGCTTCTCTGTAAAGCTTCACCGCAAGTGACTGGTGCATTTTCCCTGAGCCTGCATAAAGTTCCTTTTCAAGAGTGTCGCTCACGTTCTCTACTGCGTCGCACAGGTCGCCCATGGCTCTTGAATAGGTGTAGCTCACACTACGCAACGCCCTTTTTTCACTGCTCATAAGTTGTATATTTCTCACCGCAAGCACACCCACGACAGCCACTGTGAAAGACACTATCCTAACTGCGTTTCGCTTTGATATATCCATTTTTTATGCTCTCCTTTTCTTTTTTCTCCATTATTATGCCAGCTAAAATGCTGATTATTCTCATTAACTGTGCCTTGCAGTGCCATTTCAGGCATATCATGATACACAAAATTTCTTTCCTAATCTTGTGTATCATGAACATCTTTATTTACTTATTATTACATAAATCTCAAAATAAGTGTAATGATTTAACTTTAAAATTACTGAATTGTATTTATTTGTATAAATGCGAATTTGACAACGTGCTGAAAAAGGGCTATAATAAAGGATGTGTAAAAATTATCGTGTAAAATGGCAGGAAAAATGTTAACTCTGCCTACAATTCTACGGGAGGAAGTTATGAAATTTATTCCAAAGCTGACTGGTGTGGTTTTGTCAGCGGCAATAATGGCTCAGTCTGTTCCATTCGTGTATGCGGCAGAGAAAAGCATTGCGTCAAGTGAGCTTTCAAATGATATCCAGATATCAAAGCCTGAATATGCTACAGGCAATATGGAGGCTGATGGTCTTTTAGAGCCTGTCACTGAGGACGACCCTGAGTATCATAAATATCTTGAAAACAACGATCCATACGGCATTATGACAATGTCTGCTCTGTGGGGGGCTGACAGCCTTACTCATCAAAACAGATTCAGCGGTGTTTCAAAGGTCTATGGCATTGACGTTTCCTATTATCAGGGCAACATAGATTGGAAAAAGGTCAAAAACAGCGGTGTGGAATTTGTTATCATAAGAGTAGGCTACCGTGGCTATGGCAGTGCAGGAACGCTTGTGGAAGACCCTAAGTTCAAGACCTATCTTGACGGAGCTACCAAGGCAGGGCTTAAAGTTGGCGTATACTTCTACACGCAGGCGATAACCACAGCCGAGGCTCAGGCAGAGGCTAAGTTCGTTCTTGACAGGATAAAGGGATATTCTCTGCAAATGCCTGTTTATTATGATATCGAGTCTGTTGACTATGACACTGGCAGACTTGACAGCGCAGGGCTTTCCAAGGCTCAAAAGACCGCTCTTTGCACAGCTTTTTGCGACACTATCATAAAGTCGGGCTACAGCGCAGGTGTTTATGCAAACTACACATGGCTGAACTACTACATTGACGGAGCAGGGCTTGGCAAGAAATATCCTATATGGCTGGCTCACTACACAAGCAACACTAATTATGACCAACGCATGGATATGTGGCAATATTCAGGAAGCGGTACTGTTTCAGGCATTTCAGCCTACACTGACGTGAACGTATGGTATTCGGGCAAGCTTCCACTTTATGTGTCCGACCTTATCTCAGTGACAAACACCTCCACCTCCAACAAATTTGCCTGGAACGGCGCTCCTGACGCAACAGGATATGAGGTATATCAGGGAACAAGCCCTAGCGACCCTAACAAGAAAAAAATAGGAGATACAAAGAATACATATTTTACAAACTCCAACAAGTCCACAGGCACTATGTACAAATACATGGTGAGAGCCTACAGTGACGCTTCTGGCAAGCGTGTTTACGGGGATTACTCTGATGTTTTCACCACCTGCACTCTTCCTGCGAACATCTCAAAGATATCCGCTTCTGCAAGGGGAACTTCTGTCACCATTAGCTGGGACAAAGTTTCAAAGGCGACCGACTACATCGTGGAGCATTATGTGAACGGTGCATGGAAACAGGTCGGCACAACTTCAAGCCTTTCATACAAGGTGAATGGTATCACACAGAACGGCGTTAATAAGTTCAGGGTAAAGGCGAGAAGAAATTACAGTGGCGTATACTACAATGGTGGCTACACATATGTAAACGCTGAGGTCACTGACATACCAGGTACAGTAACAGGCATAAGAAGCACTTCAAACACTTCTACATCAAACACCATAACATGGAACGCTTCCAAAAAAGCAGAAGGCTATGAGATCTATCAGTGGATAGGTACTACCGACAGCTACAAGCTCATAGGCACGACCACGTCCACAAAGTTCACAAACTCAAAGAAAAGCTCAGGCACGATGTACAGATACAAGGTAAGGGCATTCAACAATGTTGACGGACAGCGTATCGAGGGTGCATATTCCTCTGAGCTTACCACCTGCACTCTTCCTGCAAACGTATCATTCTCCCTTTGCTCCACTGACGTTGATTCCATAACACTCAACTGGAACAAGGTATCAAAGGCTACAGGCTATCAGGTAGAGATGTACACAAACGGAACATGGAAAACTCTCTCCACCCTTTCGGGAACGAGCTACACTGCAAGCGATCTTTCACAGAAAACAGCTTATCGTTTCAGAGTGAGAGCCATAAGAAATTATAACTACATAAACTACTACGGTGACTACACTGAAAAGGACATCACCATTCGTCCTGCAAACACACCAGAGGGGCTTTCCTCATCAGTGAACACATCAAGTTCCAACACTATCACATGGGAAAGCGTGAATGGAGTATCTGGCTACAGCGTTTATCAGTGGATAGGAACATCAGACAGCTACAAAGAGCTTGGGGACACTATTTATCCATACTACACCAACTCAGGCAAGTCATCAGGCACTATGTACACATACAGAGTAAAGGCATATTATGTAAGCGACAATGTTATGCAATACAGCAAACCTGCACAGGTGGTCACCTGCACGCTCCCTGCAAACGTCACTGTCAAAACGGCAAAGCGTTCGGGAAGCAATATTTCACTTGCATGGAACAAGGTATCAAAAGCCACAGGATATGAGATATATGTTAAGTCAGGACGCAGTTGGAAGAAGCTCACCACAACATCAGGCAAAAGCTACACTGCAAAAAATCTGTCAGGCACTAAAACATTCAGAATAAGGGCATACAGAAAATACAATGGTGTGAACTATTATGGTGCTTATACTGAAAAGACGGTAAAATAAAACAAAGGCTATGTGTGAAAAAAAAAACACATAGCCTTTTGTTATTTATGGATATAATGCAACTGTAGGGGCTGGCGCCCTCGACAGCTGTCCCCTCGACGTTTCGTCTGCAATCTCATTTGTATTATCCGCACAATGTTGCTCTACACAAATTCTGGATAATCCAAACCATATCGCCTCGAGTGGGACGTCGTATTTCTGCAAAGCAGAAATTGCGCCGCTCCCCTACATAGTTTGTGCGTTAAATCACAATACTTTGCTTCCATTTGCTGTAAGCTTGAACTTTGCTCCCAGAACACCTGCCGCACCTCTGCACATAAGCATACGCTGCAGGAAAATGTCAAAATAGTCATACATGGTGCAGATACTTTCGTCTATCTGCAAATTAAGGGATATGACCTTTTTATCAGCATTTATCTTTAAGCTCGCTTCTGTTACCGCATAGTTCACCCTGTCATGGATATCAAAAGAGGACTTATCCTTATTTGACACACGATTTCTTCGCACGTCTGTTTTATCACCTATTATCACTGCGGCTGACACCGGGTCTGTTGCGCCCCCTGTTGATTCGTCATGGCTTCCAATGCAGGAAACTATCGTCACCCTATCTTCCAATGGCATATCAGTGTCTTTGAGAATATCGTTTGCAAGTATTGCACCATACTCTGCATGGTGTGTACGATTGACAGCGTTGCCGATATCGTGCATATACCCTGCTATCTTTGCAAGCTCTATGGTATGCTCATCATAGCCGAACTCTTTAAGTATTGCGGCGGCTCTGTCTGCCACAAGAGTGGTATGCACCTCTGAATGGTCTGTAAAACCCAGAGATGTAAGATTTATCCCTGCCCTTTTTATAAATGCTTTTATTTCCTTGTTTTTTCTTATCTCTTTGTATGTCATTGATTTCTCCTGTTGGTTTATGATTATATTTATCTACGCAAGGCTTTTTACGTCCACATAATGTATTGTAGGGGCGAACAGCCCGCATTTGCTCGCCTGCATGAATTTGCGATTATACAAACCATGTTGCTCTCCGAACGGGACGTCGTATTTCTGCAAAGCAGAAATTGCGCCGCTCCCCTACAGTCACTCGCCGTGACGGGCATTTTACGCCATACATTGCAGCATGAGATACACTTGCACCGATCTTTAAAATGTGTAATTATAGCCTGCAATTATCATATCACTATCCAAGCTTATATACAATACATTCCGCATTTATTTTACAATATTTTGACACTATACAGGCACAAAATAGCCGTCGATGTGCTCTTTGTCAAGCCCCTCGCCAATGACGATAAACACCGCCTGACCTCGCTCTATAGGCTTAACAGTGATGTTCTTGTGGGTGGCATTAAGCTCAAGCCACTTGCCCTCAGCGTTTTGCATAAAGCCTTTTACACGGAATATCCTTCCGCACTTGCTGTCGCTCATAAGCCTGCTCACAGCATCTTCCATAGCATTGTCAGGAAGCTTCATATTCATAAAATACAAAGAGGTATAAGCTTTATCTTGGTCGAACCACAGCTTTTCGTGTGAATCAGGCTCATAGCCGCTGTTGGCTATCCTTTCCATATCCTCATCTGTAAGCTCCGACCAATCTTTCATTATTATCTCAGGCTTTGTCATTCTGTGGCAATGAAACTTTTTCTGCACAGCTTCAAGGTGTTTTAGAGTATCCTCAAGCTCCTGTTTTGTGGCTTCCTGACATCTGCTCATGAGAACTATGCCTGCTTCCGAAAGCTGAGAAGCAAGAAGATAATCAGAAGCTTCCGACAAGTTGGTATCAAGGCAGGCATCTGCAATAGTTATAACGCTTCCTATCTCATACCAATTATCAAGAGGTTCTTCTCTGAGCACGTCAAAGAACTCGTCAGCTTCATAGATACCTGACGGCTCCACAATGACCCTGTCAAGACCGCGCATACCCATAGCGATAAGCTTGGTCTTAAAACGCCGTCTGTGGCAATCCTTATCAGCCGCCGAGACCATTTCAAGGTCGCAATTCTCGTCCAAAAGCTCCTGCAAAAGAAGCATATCCACATTCACTGCACCGAAATCATTCTCCAACACGCCAATTTTACAGCCCTTATCCAAAAGATAACGGGCATATTTTTTTATAAAAGTGGTCTTCCCTGCTCCGAGAAACCCCGTCACAAGGTCTACCTTGGTTTTCTTTTTCTCTGTGTTCATAGTTAATGCCTCCTAATGGTCATATTATACCACATTGACAGTGCTTTGGCAATGACAGAAATAAAAAAACACGCCTTACACTAAGTAAAGCGTGTTTTGTACAGGGACTCGCCCTACATTGTAAAGTTGACAACAAAGCTTGGCAACAAAAAACGCACCCTGCAAGCTCGCAAAGTGCGTAAATACGCTGGGGTTTCTCGACTCGACCCCCCGACCTACTGGTTCGTAGCCAGTCACTCTATCCAGCTGAGCTACTGGCGCATTCAACTCTAATATTATATCATATGCAAGCCCCTTTGTCAATGAGTTAATGAAATCTTACCATTTATTTTACAAAACATTCACATCACCTCTTGCCACTTCACACCTTTATCCGCCCTTTAAATGCCATTGTTTTTCACACTTTTTGTCAATCAAGTGTTTGTAATCATTTGTAATACTTTTTCGGCAAACTGCTCTGTTTTTAACCGGAATTTTTGTAGATTATTTATCATTCTATGCCCTTGACTTATATTCTGATTGTGGTATAATAGTAAATGTTCAATATTATGTTGTGATAAAAGAAGCCAACCACAATATATAGTGGTTGAGTAGGATAGAATGAAAGGAAGAGTATAGGTGAAGATAATAAAAAGAAGCGGCGCTGAGAATACGTTCGATAAGGAAAAGATAGAAAATGCCGTTGCGAAAGCTAATATCACTGTGGAGGAAAAGGATAGGCTCTCTGAGGGAGAAATAGGAGAGATAGCACAGAATATAGAGGACAAATGCTCTGAAATGAATAGGGCTATGGACGTTGAAACTATTCAGGACTGGGTGGAAGCCGATATCATGCGCCACGGCAAGTATACAGTGGCAAAGCATTATATCACCTACCGCTATGAGCGTTCTATCGTCAGACAGGCTAATACTACTGACAAGCAGATACTTTCTCTTCTTAACTTCGAGAACGAGGAAGTCAAGCAGGAAAATTCCAATAAGAACCCTACTGTCAATTCAGTTCAGAGGGATTATATGGCAGGTGAAGTGAGCAAGGATATCACAAGAAGATTTTTGCTTCCTGACGATATAGTTGAAGCTCACGAAAAAGGTCTGATACATTTCCACGACGCCGATTATTTCGCTCAGCATATGCACAACTGCTGTCTTGTCAATCTTGAGGATATGCTCCAGAACGGCACTGTCATAAGCGAAGTCATGATAGAAAAGCCACACAGCTTCTCTACAGCCTGCAATATCGCTACACAATCTATCGCTCAGATAGCTTCTTCACAGTATGGCGGACAGAGTATCACACTTTCCCACCTTGCTCCGTTCGTTCAGATATCCCGTGATAAATACCGCCGTGAGGTAAAAAAAGAGTTCGCAGAGCTTAATATCCCTGCCGACGAGGATACTATAAATAAGGTAGCCGAAATGAGAGTAAAGGCTGAGATAGTTCAGGGCGTTCAGATGATACAGTATCAGGTCATCACTCTTATGACAACAAATGGTCAAGCACCTTTCGTTACTGTTTTCATGTACCTTGACGAGGTGCCGGAGGGGCAGACAAGAGATGACCTTGCGGCTATCATAGAGGAAATGCTCAGACAACGTATCCAAGGCGTAAAGAACGAAAAGGGTGTCTATATAACACCTGCGTTCCCGAAACTCATATATGTCCTTGAAGAGGATAACATAAGAGAGGGCTCAAAATACTGGGAGCTTACAAAGCTTGCTGCAAAGTGTACCGCAAAGAGAATGGTTCCTGACTATATAAGCGAAAAGAAAATGAAGGAGCTTAAGGTAGACAAGAATGGCAATGGTCAGTGCTACCCTTGCATGGGCTGCAGAAGCTTCCTTACAACATATCTTGATGAAAACGGCAAGCCTAAATATTATGGCAGATTCAATCAGGGCGTTGTTACAATAAACCTTGTGGACGTTGCCTGCTCGTCATATAAGGATATGGATAAGTTCTGGAAGATATTTGATGAAAGACTTGAGCTTTGCAGACGTGCGCTTATGCTCCGTCACGAAAGACTTAAAGGCACTCCGTCAGACGTTGCGCCTATCCTTTGGCAGAACGGCGCATTGGCAAGGCTTAAAAAGGGCGAAACTATCGACAAGCTCCTGTTCGGCGGATATTCCACCATATCACTTGGCTATGCAGGTCTTTGCGAATGCGTAAGATACATGACGGGCAAGTCACACACAGACCCTTCAGCAACGCCTTTTGCACTTGAAGTTATGCAGCACCTTAATGACGCCTGCGCAAAGTGGAGAGCAGAAACAAACATAGATTTCAGCCTTTACGGCACGCCATTGGAGTCCACAACATACAAATTTGCAAGATGTTTGCAGAAGCGTTTCGGTGTTATTGAGGGTGTAACAGACAGAAACTACATCACAAACAGCTATCATATCCATGTTACCGAGAACATCGACGCATTTGACAAGCTCACATTCGAGTCACAGTTCCAGGCTCTCTCACCGGGAGGAGCTATCAGCTATGTAGAAGTGCCGAATATGCAGAACAACATAGAGGCTGTTCTTGCAGTTATGCAGCATATTTACGACAACATCATGTATGCAGAGCTTAACACAAAGAGCGACTACTGTCAGAAGTGCGGTTTTGACGGTGAGATAAAGATAGTAGAAGATGACGGCAAGCTTGTATGGGAGTGTCCGAACTGCGGCAACAGAGATCAGAACACTCTGAACGTTGCAAGGCGCACCTGCGGCTACATCGGCACGCAGTTCTGGAATCAGGGCAGGACTCAAGAGATAAAGGAAAGAGTTTTGCATTTGTGATTGTCCAACAATTTATGTGAAAAATTAAAAAACCAAAAATTTTTTCTAGCGAAATCGCAAAATTTTGAACATTATAGCCGTTAAAACTCAAAAGTTCAAAAAACAAAACTCGTCAAAAAAATGAACATTATAGCAAGGAAAACTCAAAAACTCAAAACTGCAAAATCCGAAAATAATGAACATTATTATTGACATAAAACAGCAAACAGCATATAACTATCGGGGCAATACAAAATCGTATTGCCCTGCGTTGTATGTATGAAAGGAGCGGAAAATGAATTATTGTGAGATAAAGAAAACCGATATCGCCAATGGATCAGGAGTGAGGGTCACGCTGTTCGTTTCAGGCTGCAGACACCACTGCAAGGGCTGTTTTCAGCCTGACACCTGGAACTTTGACTACGGCAAGCCTTTCACAGATACCACCGCAGACGAGATAATTAACGCCCTCTCAAAGGGCTATATAAAAGGACTTACGCTCTTAGGCGGCGAGCCTATGGAACCTGAGAACCAGCCTGAGCTTACAAAACTCCTCAGCCGTGTGAAAACAGAACTTCCCGACAAGGACGTGTGGTGCTACACAGGCTGTACCCTTGAAACTGACCTGCTTGCAGGCTCAAAGTCACCATACAGAACGCAGTACACAGACGAAATGCTGAGCCTTATCGACTACCTCGTTGACGGCGAATTTGTTCTCGAAAAGAAAAACATCTCCCTGAAATTCAGAGGATCTGAAAATCAGAGGATACTTCATAAAGAGGACGGGGTTTGGCTGCCTTGCGAAGATATGTAAAACAAAACCGCTCCCCGTGACATCACGAAGAGCGGTTTTTTTATACAAATTGTAGGGGGACGGCGTCCTCGACGTCCCATTTATCGACCATGTGTCATGCTCTTGACCTTACTTTTCAGACTTTGTAAAGAATATCGCCTTTATAAGCTGGATAACGAGCATAGAGCCAAAGCTTAGAATGTATATCCATGCAAACTGCATACCTGTCATGTCTGCTATCTTGAAAAGTCCCTTGAGTTGTGGAACGAGCAGAACGGAGTTTAAAAATACCATTCCAAGACCGAACGCCATAAGACCGAACTTGTTGTTGAAAAAGTCCTTTGAGAAGATAACAGGACCTTTTTTCTTGCACGAGAAGCCGTGGAACAATCTTGCAGAGCAAAGCACTGCGAATGCCATCGTCATACCAAGAGCTGCGCTTGTCTTGTTTCCCATAAGGAAAGCCGAAGCTACTGCTATCGCTATAACTACACCATACAATGCTATCTCGCCCAGGAAAGGACGTGTGAGGATAGATTCGTTTGCGTTTCTTGGTTTGCGCTTCATGACCTCTTCGGAGTGAGGTTCAAGACCCAAACCGATAGCAGGAAGCGAGTCTGTAAGCAGATTAATAAACAGCAAATGTATTGCCGCAAACGGAACAGGAAGTCCAAGCAGTGAGTTGAAAAGCACCACAAGAATTGCCGCAAAGTTGCCCGAAAGCAGGAAGAGTATAGCCTTTTTAATGTTCTCGTAAATGTTTCTGCCGTTTCTTATGGCCTTTACTATAGTTGCAAAGTTATCGTCTGCAAGCACCATTGAGGCAGCGTCCTTTGAAACCTCAGTTCCTGTGATGCCCATTGCAACGCCCACATCAGCCTGCTTTAACGCAGGTGCGTCGTTCACTCCGTCGCCTGTCATGGAAACTATACAGCCGTTTGCCTGCCAAGCCTTTACGATCCTTATTTTATGCTCAGGTGTAACACGAGCGTAAACAGCCTTGTCCTTTACAAAGTCAACAAGCTCTTCGTCTGAATAAGCGTCAAGCTCGTGACCCTCAACAGCCTTTGAGTTGTCGTCAAGAATACCTATCTCACGGGCAATAGCCGAAGCCGTAACGATATGGTCGCCTGTTATCATGACTGGCTTTATGCCTGCCTTGCGGCATTCCGCAACAGCCGCCTTTGATTCCTCTCTCGGAGGATCCATCATAGCAATAAGACCGACAAACTCCAATCCATCCTCGTCCTCTGGACATACGGTATCTTTGTCGAATTTTTTCTCTGCAAATGCAAGTATACGCAGACCTTTTTCCGAAAGCTCTGCCACACGCTGGGTTATAACAGCCTTTTCCTCGTCGCTTGAAGTTATCCTGTTTATAAGAACGTCAGCCGCACCCTTTACATAAAGCACCTTTTCGCCGTCGATAATGTGCAGAGTTGACATAAGCTTTCTGTCTGAATCAAATGGTATCTCAGAAATTCTAGGGAGATCTTCTCTCACCTTGTCAGTGTCGATACCAAGCTTTGTGCCAAAATTGATAAGCGCCGTTTCTGTAGGGTCGCCTATCTCAACGCCGTCCTTGCAGCTTGAATCGTTGCAAAGGATCATGGCTCTTGTCATAGTCTTGACCTTTTCATCATCAAAATCAACAGCGTCAGTGTCGATTATCCTGCCGTCTACCATTATTTTTCTAACTGTCATCTTGTTCTGAGTAAGAGTACCGGTCTTGTCAGAGCATATTACAGAAACGCTGCCCAAGCCCTCAACAGCTTGAAGCTTTCTTATGATAGCGTTTTCCTTTGACATTTTCTGTGTGCCGAAAGAAAGCACAATAGTAACAATAGAGCTGAGAGCCTCAGGAATAGCCGCAACAGCAAGTGCGATAGCGAACATGAACGAATCCATAAGCTGGCCGCCACGAAGCATACTAAGTCCGAACACTACTGCACAGACAATAAGTATAGCAATGGAAAGCTTTTTGCCGAACTCGTCAAGCGTGTTCTGGAGAGGTGTTTTTCTCTCTGATGCGTTTTGGATAAGCGAAGCTATCTTGCCCACCTCAGTGTCCATACCCACCTCAGTGACAAGCATTTTTCCTCTGCCGTATGTGACAAAAGAACCTGAATAAACCATATTTGCACGTTCAGCAAGAGGCTTTTCGCCCTCTATATCGCTCATATCCTTGTCGATATTAACGCTCTCGCCTGTAAGCGCAGACTCGTTCACCTGAACAGAAGCGCACTCTACGAGTCGTCCGTCTGCACATATCTGGTCGCCTGCTTCGATAAGAAGAATATCGCCCACTGCGATCTCCTCAGATGGGATAATGACCTTTTCGCCGTTACGAAGCGCCTTAGCTGTTGGTGCAGAAAGCTTTTTAAGGTTCGTCAGTGACTTTTCAGCCTTGACGGTCTGAACTGTACCCAAAATAGCGTTCATTGTGATAACAACGAGAATTACTGCACAGCTCTCAACGTCTTTCATGAAAGCTGAAACTATCGCAGCAATAATGAGTATAAGCACAAGAAAGTCCTTATACTGCTCTAAAAAAATCACGGGAATGGACTTTTTCTTGCCCTCCGTGATAACATTTCGTCCGAATTTTTCGCAGTTTTTCACTGCCTGCTCGGTTGAAAGACCATTTTCACCTGATGAAAACTCAGTGTAAAGCTGGTCAAGTTTTTTTTGATACTGCTTCATAAAATACCACCTTTTTTATTTTTCCTGTAAACATTGCCGATATACCCTTCCAAGCCTCCTTTTCTCATAGGCTCAGTAAAATAAACGCATAAAAAAAATCGGCAAGACGTTTATTGGGTAAACTGCGCCTGTGGCAATTTAATCAATAAAAGTCTCGCCGTTTAGATATGCAGCGGTCCCTCATCGGAACGTATTGACGCAAACATAAACGGATCTCTCCGCCAGCTACTCTCTTTTACTATGAGGTTATTATAACCTATATTTTTGATTTTGTCAATAGTTTTTTTATATATTTTATTGTAAATTTGCAACGCTTCATATCATCAAAAAAGTGGGTCTTTGAGGCCTGACTTTTGTATAAAAAGTCCTTGGACATATGAAAAAATATATGGTATAATAATTATAACAATGAGCAGCGACAGCGTAAGTCCGATTGTATTCGGACTTGTGCTGTTTTTTTATGCGCAAAAAACGGGAGGTAATGAAATATGAGCGAAGAAACTCTGAAAGAAAACAAGATGGGCGTTATGCCCATGCCGAAACTCATGCTGAACATGGGTCTGCCTATGATAATTTCAATGATAGTTCAGGCTTTTTACAATATCGTTGACAGCTATTTCGTAAGCAGGATAACAGATGATACAGTTGAGCACATGGGCGAATATGCCGTAAACGCCCTCACCCTTGCATACCCTGTCCAGCTTTTGATAATCGCTGTAGGCGTAGGCACAGGCGTTGGAATAAACGCCTTGCTCTCCAGAAGCCTTGGAGAAAAGAATTTTGAGCGTGCAGGCAAAATAGCAGGCAATGCCATTTTCATAGGTCTTTGCACCTACATCGTGTTCATGCTGTTCGGATTTTTCGGCACGGACGCATTTTTGAAAACACAGACCAATGATAGTCTTGCTTTAAAGCTTGGGGGCGAATATCTAGGCATATGCTGTGTGTTGTCATTCGGTGCAGTAGGTTCAATGATATTTGAAAAGCTTTTGCAGGCGACAGGCAAAACTATCCATTCCACCATTGCTCAGCTTGTAGGCGCAATAGCCAACATCGTCCTTGACCCTGTTTTGATTTTCGGGCTTGGCCCTTTCCCAGAACTGGGAGTAAAAGGTGCGGCTTATGCCACTGTCATCGGTCAGGTACTCACAATGGTCATAGGCGGCGTGCTTCATTTTGTGTGCAACAAAGAGATACCAAGCGGCATGAGGTATTTTATACCCCAGCGCAAAATGATAACAAACATTTATAGAATAGGCGTTCCTGCCATAATAATACAGGCTCTTATGTCCGTCATGACCTACGGTCTTAATGTCATACTCAACAGGATAGGTCAATCCGCCGTAACAGCCTATGGTATCTATTATAAAATACAGCAGTTCGTATTCTTTGCGTCATTCGGCATGAACAATACTATCATTCCGGTTGTATCATACAACTACGGCAAAGGGGACAAAACAAGAGTTCGTTCAGGCATAAAATACGGTATGCTCTACACGTTGGGACTCATGCTCCTTGGCATTATAGGCTTGCAGCTTTTTGCTTCTCAGATATGCCATGTATTCTCACTGTCAGCGGATACGGAGATATTCGCCACCTACGCCATAAGGATAATCACTTTAGGCTATCTTTTTGCAGGTGCAAACATAGCCTATCAGGGAATTTTTCAGGCGCTCGACCATGGCATAGCTTCCCTTGTGCTTTCCCTTATCAGACTTTTAGTTATCCCTCTCCCCACGGCTTATCTTCTCACCCTTACCTCCTCAGCAGGCAAGATAGTATGGGCAGCCGTTCCGTTCGGCGAGCTTGTAGGCACTGTCGCCGCCATTGTGATAATGGGCAGGATAAAACGTGAGATAAAGCTCAAAGACTAAAACACTGCCCTTGATTATTATTCCAAAAGGTGCTATAATAGCATTGGTGATAATAATGAAAAGGAAAATACTTGTAGGTCTGCTTGCCGCCGTTATCTTTTTGGCTTGCGCCCTTGTGATAAATATAACCCCAAAGGTGGAGAAAGGTTCAGTTGCGCTGACCTGTGACGGAAGCAAATATGAGCTTCCAGGCACTGAAAAGACACGATACTGCAACGGCAAGAGCGAGAGCCTTTCCGCTGAAAAGAGCTTTGAAGATCTGCTCTCCTCTGTACCGTCATTTAATATAAAGGCAGATGTAGATAAGGACGGCAATGTTACCCTTAAAACCCCTATGTCCGTAGAAGTCACAGGGGACAGGCTCGGTGACGTGCTTTACACTGTCTACAGCTATGACGGAAAGGTGCTTGCCAAGGAGTCCAAAAAGCTGGAGCTTCCAAAAAAGGATATTGACGGCTGTCTTGTGAAAATAAAAATTACATGGGGCAAGAAAGACACAAGCTATCTTGAAGAAGATTACTGGTTTGCCGCAATGTACAATACCGAAAGATAAACATAACATCAAAATGTAGGGGCGGCCTCTGGTCGCTCACTTTCTTTCTG
>OGTB01001518.1_pt1 | contig 15265 bp, 9 predicted proteins | sample 1553611 | NCBI WGS metagenome assembly OGTB01 (sample SAMEA2580032, study PRJEB22360) | human gut metagenome | biome: human gut; feature: human-associated habitat; material: faeces | place: Denmark | collected 2008/2010 | reverse complement strand
GTTAGCCGAGTCAGTGAAAAAAATCTTTGGTTATCAATACACCATTCCGACTCACCAGGGCCGTGGCGCAGAGCAAATTTATATTCCGGTACTGATTAAAAAACGCGAGCAGGAAAAAGGCCTGGATCGCAGCAAAATGGTGGCATTCTCTAACTATTTCTTTGATACCACGCAGGGCCATAGCCAGATTAACGGCTGTACCGTGCGTAACGTCTATATCAAAGAAGCCTTCGATACGGGCGTGCGTTACGACTTTAAAGGTAACTTTGACCTTGAGGGATTAGAACGCGGCATTGAAGAAGTTGGCCCGAATAACGTGCCATATATCGTTGCGACCATCACCAGTAACTCTGCAGGTGGTCAGCCGGTTTCACTGGCAAACTTAAAAGCGATGTACAGCATCGCGAAGAAATACGATATTCCGGTGGTAATGGACTCCGCACGCTTTGCTGAAAACGCCTATTTCATCAAGCAGCGTGAAGCAGAATACAAGGACTGGACCATCGAGCAGATCACCCGCGAAACCTACAAATATGCCGATATGCTGGCGATGTCCGCCAAGAAAGATGCGATGGTGCCGATGGGTGGCTTGCTGTGCATGAAAGACGACAGCTTCTTTGATGTGTACACCGAATGCAGAACCCTTTGCGTGGTACAGGAAGGCTTCCCGACATATGGCGGCCTGGAAGGCGGTGCGATGGAGCGTCTGGCGGTAGGTCTGTATGACGGCATGAATCTGGACTGGCTGGCTTATCGTATTGCGCAGGTACAGTATCTGGTCGATGGTCTGGAAGAGATTGGCGTTGTCTGCCAGCAGGCGGGCGGTCACGCGGCATTCGTTGATGCCGGTAAACTGTTGCCGCATATCCCGGCAGATCAGTTCCCGGCACAGGCGCTGGCCTGCGAGCTGTATAAAGTCGCCGGTATCCGTGCGGTAGAAATTGGCTCTTTCCTGTTAGGCCGCGATCCGAAAACCGGTAAACAACTGCCATGCCCGGCTGAACTGCTGCGTTTAACCATTCCGCGTGCAACATATACTCAAACACATATGGACTTCATTATTGAAGCCTTTAAACATGTGAAAGAGAACGCGGCGAATATTAAAGGGTTAACCTTTACCTACGAACCGAAAGTATTGCGTCACTTCACCGCAAAACTGAAAGAAGTTTAATTAAAACATTCAGAGTGGCTATAAGGATGTTAGCCACTCTCTTACCCTACATCCTCAATAACAAAAATAGCCTTCCTCTAAAGGTGGCATCATGACTGATCAAGCTGAAAAAAAGCACTCTGCATTTTGGGGTGTTATGGTTATAGCAGGTACAGTAATTGGTGGAGGTATGTTTGCTTTACCTGTTGATCTTGCCGGTGCCTGGTTTTTCTGGGGTGCCTTTATCCTTATCATTGCCTGGTTTTCAATGCTTCATTCCGGGTTGTTGTTATTAGAAGCAAACTTAAATTATCCCGTCGGCTCCAGTTTTAACACCATCACCAAAGATTTAATCGGTAACACCTGGAACATTATCAGCGGTATTACCGTTGCCTTCGTTCTCTATATCCTCACTTATGCCTATATCTCTGCTAATGGTGCGATCATTAGTGAAACGATATCAATGAATTTGGGTTATCACGCTAATCCACGTATTGTCGGGATCTGCACAGCCATTTTCGTTGCCAGCGTATTGTGGATAAGCTCGTTAGCCGCCAGTCGTATTACCTCGTTGTTCCTCGGGTTGAAGATTATCTCCTTTGTGATCGTGTTTGGTTCTTTCTTCTTCCAGGTCGATTATTCCATTCTGCGCGATGCCACCAGCACCACTGCGGGAACGTCTTACTTCCCGTATATCTTTATGGCTTTGCCGGTGTGTCTGGCGTCATTTGGTTTCCACGGCAATATTCCCAGCCTGATTATTTGCTATGGCAAACGCAAAGATAAGTTAATCAAAAGCGTGGTATTTGGTTCGCTGCTGGCGCTGGTGATTTATCTCTTCTGGCTCTATTGCACGATGGGGAATATCCCGCGAGAAAGCTTTAAGGCGATAATCTCCTCAGGCGGCAACGTTGATTCGCTGGTGAAATCATTCCTCGGCACCAAACAGCATGGGATTATCGAGTTTTGCCTGCTGGTGTTCTCTAACTTAGCTGTTGCCAGTTCGTTTTTTGGTGTCACGCTGGGATTGTTCGATTATCTGGCGGATCTGTTTAAGATTGATAACTCCCACGCCGGGCGTTTCAAAACCGTGCTGTTAACCTTCCTGCCACCTGCGTTGTTGTATCTGATCTTCCCGAACGGCTTTATTTACGGGATCGGCGGTGCCGGACTGTGCGCCACCATCTGGGCGGTCATTATTCCCGCAGTGCTGGCAATCAAAGCTCGCAAGAAGTTTCCCAATCAGATGTTCACGGTCTGGGGCGGCAATCTTATTCCGGCGATTGTCATTCTCTTTGGTATAACCGTAATTTTATGCTGGTTCGGTAACGTCTTTAACGTGTTACCTAAATTTGGCTGATCCCTTCAAGAAGCCAGCCATTTCGCTGGCTTCTTGCCTGTCAGGAAATCACTTATGTCCAAATGGCAACTCGCCTGATTCTCCTTCACCACGTATGCTTTGCGTCACCTTACTATCAGGACGCTTTAGCCCATGTCCCGCTTTTTGATTTGTAGTTTTGCCCTGGTTTTACTTTATCCCGCCGGGATTGATATGTACCTCGTTGGTTTGCCGCGCATCGCCGCCGATCTCAATGCCAGCGAAGCGCAGTTGCATATTGCGTTCTCCGTTTATCTGGCGGGCATGGCAGCTGCGATGTTATTTGCCGGTAAAGTAGCCGATCGTTCAGGGAGAAAGCCTGTCGCCATACCCGGCGCGGCGCTATTTATTATCGCCTCGGTGTTCTGTTCACTGGCTGAAACCAGTGCGTTATTTCTTGCAGGGCGATTTCTACAGGGGCTGGGCGCGGGCTGTTGTTACGTAGTGGCGTTCGCCATTTTACGCGACACACTGGATGATCGACGTCGGGCTAAAGTGCTGTCGTTACTCAACGGCATTACCTGCATCATTCCGGTGTTAGCGCCGGTGCTCGGACACCTGATTATGCTTAAATTCCCGTGGCAGAGTCTGTTCTGGACGATGGCAACGATGGGCATCGCGGTATTGATGTTGTCTTTGTTTATTTTAAAAGAAACGCGCCCTGCCGCCCCCGCAGCGTCTGACAAACCACGAGAAAATAGCGAGTCGCTGCTTAACCGGTTTTTCCTCAGCCGTGTTGTTATCACCACCCTCAGCGTTTCAGTGATCCTCACCTTCGTCAACACGTCGCCGGTATTGCTGATGGAAATCATGGGTTTTGAGCGCGGGGAATACGCCACCATTATGGCGTTGACCGCTGGCGTCAGCATGACCGTTTCATTCTCCACACCATTTGCGCTGGGAATTTTTAAGCCACGTACGTTGATGATCACCTCACAGGTGTTATTCCTGGCGGCGGGGATCACTCTTGCCGTTTCACCTTCCCATGCGGTTTCTCTGTTTGGTATCACGCTGATTTGCGCCGGTTTCTCGGTAGGTTTTGGCGTAGCGATGAGTCAGGCGTTAGGGCCGTTTTCATTACGCGCGGGCGTAGCCAGCTCGACCTTAGGTATTGCGCAGGTTTGCGGTTCGTCACTGTGGATTTGGCTGGCAGCGGTGGTTGGTATCGGCGCATGGAATATGCTGATCGGGATTCTGATTGCCTGTAGCATAGTGAGCCTGTTGCTGATTATGTTCGTCGCGCCTGGACGCCCCGTTGCCGCTCATGAAGAAATCCATCACCACGCTTGATCTCAATTTGCTGCTCTGTCTGCAACTGCTGATGCAGGAGCGCAGCGTGACCAAAGCGGCGAAGCGGATGAACGTGACACCTTCGGCGGTGAGTAAGTCGCTGGCAAAGTTAAGAGCGTGGTTTGACGACCCACTCTTTGTGAACTCACCGCTGGGCCTGTCGCCCACACCGCTAATGGTCAGCATGGAGCAAAATCTGGCGGAATGGATGCAAATGAGCAACCTGCTGCTGGATAAACCGCATCACCAGACACCGCGCGGCCTGAAGTTTGAGCTGGCGGCGGAATCGCCGCTGATGATGATCATGCTTAATGCGCTGTCGAAACGGATCTACCAACGTTACCCGCAGGCGACCATCAAATTACGTAACTGGGATTACGATTCCTTAGATGCCATTACTCGTGGTGAAGTGGATATTGGTTTTTCTGGTCGCGAAAGTCATCCCCGTTCGCGGGAGCTGTTAAGCTCGCTACCGTTAGCCATTGATTATGAAGTGCTGTTTAGTGATGTGCCCTGCGTCTGGTTACGCAAAGATCATCCGGCACTGCATGAAGCATGGAATCTGGACACCTTTTTACGTTATCCGCATATCAGCATTTGCTGGGAACAGAGCGATACCTGGGCGCTGGACAATGTGTTACAGGAGCTGGGGCGCGAACGCACGATTGCTATGAGCCTGCCGGAATTCGAGCAGTCGCTGTTTATGGCAGCGCAACCCGACAATCTGCTACTGGCGACCGCGCCGCGCTACTGTCAGTACTACAATCAACTCCACCAACTGCCGTTGGTTGCTCTTCCTCTCCCGTTTGACGAAAGCCAGCAAAAAAAGCTGGAAGTCCCTTTTACCCTGCTGTGGCATAAACGGAACAGCCATAATCCGAAGATCGTCTGGTTACGGGAAACCATTAAAAATCTTTACGCGTCGATGGCATAACCGAATCGTATGAAACGCGACCCTATTTCACAATAAAATGTAAAAAAGTTGTAATAAACTTATCTGAATCGAACTTTTAGCCGCTTTAGTCTGTCCATCATTCCAGTAAATGATTACTCTTGTATTCATAATGGACCATTAAGCATGGAGCGAAAAATGGCGACTCACTTTGCCCGCGGGATTTTAACGGAAGGACATCTGATTTCTGTTCGTCTCCCCTCCCAGTGTCATCAAGAAGCCCGAAACATTCCCCCTCATCGTCAAAGCCGTTTTCTGGCGTCCAGAGGTTTACTCGCAGAACTGATGTTCATGCTGTATGGCATTGGCGAATTGCCGGAAATCGTCACCCTGCCGAAAGGAAAACCGGTTTTCAGCGATAAAAATTTGCCTTCGTTTTCTATTTCCTATGCCGGGAATATGGTTGGCGTGGCGTTAACAACCGAAGGTGAATGTGGCCTCGATATGGAACTGCAGCGTGCGACGCGCGGGTTTCATAGCCCACACGCGCCCGATAACCACACCTTTTCCAGCAATGAATCGCTATGGATCAGTAAACAAAATGATCCAAACGAAGCGCGGGCGCAGCTCATCACGCTGCGCCGAAGCGTGCTAAAACTAACCGGTGATGTTTTGAATGACGATCCGCGCGATCTGCAGCTGCTGCCCATTGCCGGACGCCTGAAATGTGCTCATGTAAATCATGTAGAAGCGTTATGCGACGCGGAGGACGTGCTGGTGTGGTCCGTGGCGGTCACGCCCACGATTGAAAAGCTCAGTGTCTGGGAGTTAGATGGCAAACACGGCTGGAAAAGCCTGCCCGATATTCACAGCCGCGCCAACAATCCTACCAGCCGGATGATGCGTTTTGCCCAGCTCTCTACCGTGAAGGCTTTTTCGCCAAATTGATAGACAACCACAGGAGTCATCATGTCTGAAAAATTGCAGGTGGTTACGTTACTGGGGAGCCTGCGCAAAGGCTCATTTAATGGCATGGTTGCACGTACCCTGCCGAAAATTGCTCCGGCGAGCATGGAAGTCAATGCGTTACCTTCCATTGCCGACATTCCCTTGTATGACGCTGACGTACAGCAGGAAGAAGGTTTTCCAGCAACGGTTGAAGCTCTGGCGGAACAGATCCGTCAGGCTGACGGTGTGGTGATCGTCACGCCGGAATATAACTACTCGGTACCGGGTGGGCTGAAAAATGCCATCGACTGGCTTTCCCGCCTGCCAGATCAACCGCTGGCCGGTAAACCGGTGTTGATTCAGACCAGCTCAATGGGCGTGATTGGCGGCGCGCGCTGTCAGTATCACCTGCGCCAGATTCTGGTTTTCCTCGATGCAATGGTGATGAACAAGCCGGAATTTATGGGCGGCGTGATTCAGAACAAAGTTGATCCGCAAACCGGAGAAGTGATTGATCAGGGTACGCTGGACCACCTGACCGGGCAATTAACCGCATTTGGTGAGTTTATTCAGCGAGTTAAGATCTAAATAAAAAACCCGCCAGCAATCATGCATGGCGGGTTTTTAACGCGCTATCGATTTTAGTGAGCGTCGATAAACACAATCTTCAGGATAAACAGCAGCGCAACGATGATTACGCACGGGCTTAGATCACGCAGACGTCCGGTACCGATTTTCATCACGCAGTAGGAGATAAAGCCCAGCGCAATACCTTCGGTAATCGAGAAGCTGAACGGCATCATCACAGCGGTAATAAACGCCGGAACAGATTCAGTAAGATCCTGCCAGTTCACGCGAGCAAGACTTGAGGTCATCAACACGCCAACGTAAATCAGCGCGCCAGCTGCAGCATATCCCGGCACCATTCCCGCCAGCGGCGACAGGAAGATAACCAGCAGGAACAACAGACCGACAACCACTGCCGTCAGACCGGTACGACCGCCAACGGAAACGCCGGAAGAGGACTCAATATACGCCGTAACAGAAGAAGTCCCGATAAACGAACCGGTCACCGAAGAGATACTGTCGACATACAGCGCCTGCTTCATGCGCGGGAATTTACCTTTCTCATCCGCCAGACCTGCTTTATCGGTCACGCCAATCAGCGTACCGGAGGAGTCAAACAGGTTGACCAGCATGAAAGAGAAAATCACCCCTGCCAGCCCGAGGTTAAACGACCCGGCTAAATCTACATGACCCACGACAGTCATTACGCTCGGCGGCGCAGAAACGATGCCATTGTAGTGGACATCACCCAGCATCCAGCCCAGCAGCGTCGTCACCACGATGGAAACCAGCACCGCCGCGTGAATGTTGCGTGAGGCCAGAATAGCAATGATGAAGAAGCCGAGGATCCCCAGCAGTACGCTGTGAGAAGTCAGATTACCGATGCTCACCAGCGTTTCCGGGTTAGCGACAATCACACCTGCATTCTTCAGTCCCATCATGCCAATAAACAGGCCGATACCGCTGGTAATGCCCACACGCAGACTCACCGGAATGTTGGCTATCATCCAGTAGCGAACGCGGAAAATCGTCAGTAACAGCAGACCTATCGCGCCCCAGAAGATTGCGCCCATCCCGACTTGCCACGGCAAGCCCATCGCCTGTACAACCACAAAAGCGAAGAACGCATTCAGGCCCATAGCAGGTGCCAGCGCAACTGGCAGGTTAGCAAACAGTCCCATCATAATACTGCCGAATGCAGCAATCAGACAGGTAGTAACGAAGACGGCGCTGGTATCCATGCCAGCAACGCCAAGAATTTGCGGGTTAACAAAAACGATGTAAACCATCGTCAGGAAGGTGGTAAAACCGGCGATCACTTCGGTCCGTGCCGTCGTGCCATGTTCGCGCAGTTTAAACACGCGTTCCAGCATCCCCTGGCCAGAAGCCTGGGTTGTGTGTTGTTGACTCATTATCTATTTCCGAACAAGGAGGGAAAATCCGTCGCTATCGTATACCAAAATGAGACAATATGGACGGCTGAAGATAACTTTTTTTCATTGTATTTGCTTATACGGCAACGATTGCGTGATGCGAATTGGCATGACGAAAACGTTAAACTAACGATAAAGGAAAGACATGACCCAGATAGAAGCGGTATTTTTCGACTGCGACGGTACGCTGGTCGATAGCGAGGTCATTTGCTCTCGCGCCTATGTCACGATGTTCAGGGAATTTGGCATTCACGTTGACCTGGAAGAGATTTTTACCCGTTTTAAAGGCGTAAAACTCTACGAAATCATCGACATCATCAGTAAAGAACAGGGCGTGACGATGGTCCAGGCCGATGCCGAGCACGTTTACCGCGCAGAAGTAGCACGTCTGTTTGATACCGAACTTGCGGACATCGCAGGAGCGAACGAATTGCTGGCGAGCATTAACGTGCCGATGTGCGTCGTCTCTAACGGTCCGGTCAGCAAAATGCAGCATTCGCTTGGTAAGCTCAATATGCTGCACTACTTCCCGGAAAAACTGTTCAGCGGCTACGATATTCAGCGTTGGAAGCCCGACCCGGCGTTAATGTTCCATGCGGCAAAAGCGATGAATGTGAACGTTGAAAACTGCATTCTGGTCGATGACTCCAGCGCCGGTGCGCAATCAGGAATCGATGCCGGTATGGAAGTGTTTTACTTCTGCGCTGACCCGCACAATAAGCCGATCGTTCATCCGAAAGTCACCACCTTTACCGAGCTGGGGCAGCTGCCTGCGCTCTGGAAGGCACGCAGCTGGAATATAACGCGATAATCGCCTCCTTACTTCAACGCTTACACATCAGTCACGCTAGTTTGAGATAAAGAACACCAGGTGTCTGATGAGTAAGCGTCTATTCCCTATGAATAATTTATGTCGTTATTCGTCCTGTCATCCACCCTCTGCATAGTTAGCCCGGGTTATATTTTGTACAATATCGGGATACTGTTCGAACCAATTCAGAATATTACGCATCGCGTCACTGATGTTTTTATCGTCTTTATATTGATTCTCAAGTCTATTATTTCGAATAATAGTAAGCTTAGAACGTATCTCATTGTCACAGTCAGCAATCTTATTATTTAACGCCTCTACTTCATTCTGTACTTCTTTAGTATTCCAACTGTCCCTTTTGTTATCAAATAAAGTCCTTTTATCATCTACTAATTTATCACGACTTATGGTTAAATCTTTAATTTTTCGCAATAAGTCATCGTAATCTTTAATGGAAGTGTTTATTTCCTGATAGTTTTTTAATAAATCCTGCCTGTTAATTGCAAATGCACTGGATAAATATTGAAAATCGCGAGCAAACTTATTTAGCCTTGAGTCGTAATCTGTCTTAAAAGATTTTATATGTTCCAGTTGGTTTGATAGCGCTTCAATTTGTTTTTCTTCAACACCTTCAAAAATGGATGCAAGTTCCTTATAATCAAATGTTACATTTGTAGCAGATTCTTTATGAGACTCCTTTATTTGCTTTTGGACATATTCTTTTAGATTCTCAGTAAGTATTGTTCCATCTGGCGACAGAATCATTTTATTTATTATAGATTCAACAAACTTAATCCGGTCACTTTCTATCATATTGTTAATGATATTTTGTGCATTTTCCTGCATATCTTTAAAAATAAAAAAATCAATCCTACTATTATCAAAATGATATTTCCCCTCGTACGATTTATTTTCACCATAAAGTGTAGACAAAAACGACTCTAACTCTAAAAATACGTTTCTATATTTTTTATTAGCCTTTGACTCGGAATTGTAAAAATTTATTATATCGATATTGATAGCACTTACCTTTTTTAAGAAATCAGGTATCTGTTCTTTACTTATAGCTCCGTCCAGATCCATATAAGTGTATTTTCGCGCTGTAAGACCATTTATTGAATAATTTGTATTTGTATCAATAGCACAGTCTTTGCACCTATCTCCACTGTAATAACCGACTAAACTTGCCCCAATCAAATTACTATTTTTAAAGAAAACATTATTGTTCTCTGTATTGTTCTTGCTAAATGAAGAGTTAATTCCTTTCTTTATATTATCTATACATTTCGAAAAATTATCATCTAACCTAAGATTTCTCGATCTTCTTTCAATATAATCAGAAAAATAATCATCGGGGTTAAACATATATTTATCTGAACCATCTTCACTAAGACCACTGTTTATTTTAACATGCTTCAAATTACAATTATAAAAGACAGTTCCGGTATCCTGCTCCCTGGTATCATCATAGTTAGACTTGTTGAACGAATTTGCTAAAAAATCCATTCTATGAGCATCAAGTCCTGCTATATTACAGTTATAAAAATGACTCAGAAGTATACTCGAACCAGGACAATATCCCCCCTGAATTGTGCAATCCTGAACAAAAGACTGCATAAAAAGATAAGAACCTAATTTTTCATTAATACTTACAGGTTGTGTAACGTTGTAGACTTTAGACGTCTCACATCTATAATTTTCAATTTTGCATTTAGAAATAAAACAACCTTTAAACATACCTATTATTGGTTTATTTTTTTCGGACCCCACAGTATTATTAATAGGCTCATAAAGCTGTATATTGTTGAATTGACAATCCTCGAAATAACAATTTTCAAAAACCGGGCCTTCAAGATTAGGACTGTTTATCACTCCTGAAAAAATTACATTTTTAAAACTACAATATTTTAATGAATTTAAAACATCCTTAGACAACGATGATAAATCTATTGTTGCATTAATAATAGGAATTTTATTTTTAATCAGCGTCTTAAGTTTTACAGAATAATCATCAAACGTTAATCTCTTCAAGGAAAAATTATCAAAATGTGAATCATAAAGATAATTATCAAGCGTTAATCTCTCTGAAGAAACCTGTTTCTTTTCGTCATCATTCGGAGTAGCCCCCGTGTAGAGATTAAAGGATCTACTCACAATAACTTCATTATTTTCATTTGTGGTGAAGTCTGTCTTAGTACTAAATCGCCATTGTTGTTCTATTTTTGCCAGAGATTTAATCTTATCGAACACCTCAGCTTTATTATCAACTTTCGTGACAAATTCGTAAATTAAGCCTTTAACTTCTTTAATATGAGAGCCGGGAAAAAGATCGCGGACAAACTCCCACAGCGTACGTTTTTTAAATAAATCCCCTTTGCCATCAAGAATATTTTCAATATCCTTAGAGTTTACATTATATTTCTTATTATTAATACTTACAGCAATTTTATCAGAATATCCTTTATGATTAAGTCTCTCCTTATTCATTGCTTCTAAAAAAGGATTAGTATTAAAAAGAACATCTGGTTTTAATTTAGCGACCATAAATCCTCCGGCGTGCAATATTGAGTTGTTGAGTTGTTTGAAAAACAATAACTTCTATGTTGTTAATTAACTGTACTGCTAGTTAGGTTAGCAACAAGTATTACTTATATTACCGGTGAATACTGTAAAAAATAGCTCATTATTTCCATTTTAACCCAGGGTGTTTACCCTGGATTTGCAATTTTTAGTGGGTTAACGGCACATTCGACGGATTAACCGCAGCATCAGAAAATGAGCGATTTTTTATAGCCGCTTTTATTGTCGAGGTTAAAATAAAGAGATTTTATTAACTTTTATCAAGGTGATTTATGGATAATCTTATTGGCACACCACCAAACTACGTAGTTCCCCATAAGTATATAGACACGGAGCAAATGGAATATTTATGTCATCTCAATCGTTTTTCTAAATCACCTGACGATTTTTTGATAACTGGTCAGAGAGAGGACCTTTTTACATATAAATATATTTTAGATGGCTCTTTTTCAAATTTACAGCATTTATTTCCCAAAGGACAACTACAGAAGATACAACAGCGATTAAGTTCTCTTATGTATAAAAACATGTTTCATTGCTTTCATGTTTTTTTATTAAAACTATGCTCAATTGAGAGTATTCCTCTCCCAAATGCCGATTACGCTTTCTTTGATGACGAAATGCCATTTACATTAACTGATGAACAGATCGAAAATATTTCTTTTTTAAACGCATATCACAAAGAAAAGAAAGGAAAGGAAACAACGACATTGTTACATTTGATTTCATGAGTGCTGATCACCACCATAATTTTAGCACAACCATAGCTTTAACAAATGATAGCTTCCATATATCTTCAATAAACAACCATAATGCACAGGTTATACTCGATGAAAACTTCCATTTATATCCCTATGAATTACCAGAATCATCACAATGGTGTTATCAGTTAATAAAAAACATGATTTCTTTACATTGCAGATATAATAACAATTTCAAAATAAAAAAAACCGGTTGTTTTGATTTTAAAAATAAATCTTTTTGTAATGCCAGGTTGCAATATATAACGTTTATTGCATGTTTATTTTCACATGCAAACATGAAATATTCGACATTTCATGATGTTAATCTTGATATGTGTGAGATAAAGAATTGCAATTTTGACAATTCAGAGATGAATTTCATTTCATGCGTCGGGACAAATTTTAGCGGTTCTACATTTAATAATGTAAAAACAACAACAGCGCAACTAATTAAGACACCAACAAAGTGGACGAATAACATTCTAAAATATTGGTTCTCCAGTTATAATAAACGTAATATCATCTTCACACTTAATACAATATCTGATAAAGATATAAAATTAAAAGGCGTTAAGGATATATTATTATCGTTGGTAGACCATAAGGCTAATATTTATAGTGTAAGGCAAGAGCTTCTGGATTTTCTTAATAATGATTTATATAAAAATGATGGCGAGATTCTTTCTTATAAAGAATCAATAATGTTGTTTTGTGTTGAATAGCCGACTATAGATTATTCAGATTAACTACCGCACTCTATGTTGTGTTTATATCCATGTCAGGAAACAGGTCATTTGTGAATCCTGACACCAGACTATGACTGTCGCCCAAGGATCATCCACAACCGCTGGAAGCAGTCTCATTTCAGCAGTATAAAACCGTAGAGTACGATTGCGATGAATAATACATACAGACTTATTATTCCAGTCTGTTTCTTTCGTTGGTTGATTCAAATGGCTCGGTTAATAAAATGCACCATTCACTCGGAAAACTCAACATGTTGCACTCTTATACGTCGTCTGGAAAGGGCATAGTAGTGATATAACAATTTAATCGACTCCCAACATCAACGCTTACACATCAACGACACTGGTTTAATTAAAGCATACCAGATTTCTGATGAGTAAGCGTCTTTTCGTATAACCTCATTGTTTCAGGAACGACTTGATCCGTTTATTTATTCGCCACGTTATTATTCAGTATCAGTTTTCTTAATAGCTTCCACCATAAGATGATTTTCTTTTAGCCAACGACTGATACCTTGAACTACATCATTAAGTATATTTTCTTGTTGAAAGTTTATCTTAAATCTCTCTGTTTCAGAGGAAAGATCCAAGATTTTATTATCTATTTCTTCAATAATTTTATCTATTTTCTCTATATCATTTTCGATTTTGACTTTTCCTTTTTCATCATTATCATTTAATTCAAGCATCTTTTCATCAAAATAAATCTTTCTTTCGAGCTGAGCATTTCTTTCGACAGTAAGTTTGGATAGCATTTTCATTTTAGCAGTAAAATTTTCAGTAATATAATTACCATTTCTATCAATGACCCCCAGTAAATATTGTTCAATGTCAAAGAATGAAGCAATTTCACGAGCTACATCTGCTAGTTTTTCTGTATACTTCTCTTGGTTTATTTTTTCTTCTGCCTTAAAGCTTTTCACCGTTAAAAAAACATTTTGCATTTTCACAAAATCCTCCACTTTACGACCATTCTTCTTCTCATGATCGTAGTAAAGAAATTGCAAATCATTAAAATCAAAGTAAAATCTATTGCCATTTGGATTAATAGAACGATATGTTTTTATTTTCCCATTTTCATCGAAACGTCTATACCAATCAAGGTTATTATAGATATTGTGCATGAAATTCACTTTATTAATATCTATTTCATTAGCTATATCTTTTTTTCTATTGTACAAAACATTGTCTATGATATATTTTATAGTTTCATCATTAAGTTGAAAATCTTTTACATCATCACCAGGCATGATGTTATGCAGATTAACTAATAAGGATTGTAAATCGGCTAGTGCATTTTTGTAATTATTCTTCAAATTATCGCTATGTTCATTAATATCTTTTATCCGTGAATCAATTTCCGTTAACTTTTTCATGAAAGGTAAAATATCATTTTCAGCTATAGCTCCTCTATAGGACATATAAACAGGAATTTTAACCTGAGTGTTTGCAGCAAGATTACCACTTAACCTGGTGGTATAAGTATCAATTTCACAATCATGCAAAGGATTTCCACCGGTTAACTCGCCCAAACAAGCAGCATATAAACAGCAATTATTAAGTTTTAGATGATTATCTATATCGTCATTTATATTATAATGAGTCTTCATATTTTGGAAAATATTTTCTTGGATTACATCTAAAAGATGTTTATCCAGATTAAGTTTATTTTCACTTTTTGCGAAATATTTTCTGGGATCATAATCTCGTAAATCTTCACGAATTCCATCTCGTTTGCATGTCATATTAACATAACGAAAATCACAATCATAAAAATTATTACTATTTCTACAACGACCTCTAGTTTTTCTATAAAACGAAGTTTCTATGAAATCCATTCCATCACCATTAAGCTTTGCTATCTTGCAAGATAATAATCCACTTGCAATAACACTTGCTTCTTTACAGTCTCCATCTTGAAGATTGCTTTCATATACAAATGACTGCATAAACAGATATGCACCGACTTTCTTACCCCCTTTTTGGGGATCTTGATTTATAGAGTATATTTTTGATGTCTCTATCTTGAAATTTTTCATTTCGCATTGATACAAAAAACACCCTTTAAACATACCGTAAATCGGTATTTTATTATTTGGTCTTACGTTACAAAGAACGTCATAGCTTTCACAGGTCACTTTATCAAAGCCAACAAGGGACACATTCTCGAAATTACAACTCTCAAAAAAACAATTTTCAAATACTGGGCCATTAAGATTCTCGTAAGATATATTACCAGTGAATGTCATATTTTTAAAGTAACACTGTTTTAGCGATACCAGAACATCTTTTTTCAGTGCAGATAAATCAATTGTCATATTTTCAAAGGGGATTTTATTTTTTAAATATACGCTTAGCTTTTCATTATCATTAGGGAACTGCATTTTCAATATCCCTGATTGTAAAGCCTTCTCGTCAAATTGTATATCATGCTTATAAATATCCAAGCTGAGTACTTCTGAAAATACAGAATGTATTTTATTTTCTTCAGCTTCATTATGATGATCTTTCGAGTTAATATTTATTTTAAATACTCTACTAACAATAATATCTTTATTCTCATCTACTGTAAATTCTGTAGTCGCACTAAAGCGCCATTTTTCTTCTGGAATGGCGAGATATTTAATTCTCTCAAACCTCTTAACTTTGTCCTCAGTTTTCGTCACAAAATCCACAATTGTTTCTTTAGCCTCCTTAATATGATACATGGGAAAGAGATCGAGTATA
>OGTB01001516.1_pt1 | contig 15279 bp, 13 predicted proteins | sample 1553611 | NCBI WGS metagenome assembly OGTB01 (sample SAMEA2580032, study PRJEB22360) | human gut metagenome | biome: human gut; feature: human-associated habitat; material: faeces | place: Denmark | collected 2008/2010 | reverse complement strand
GGTGCTGAAGATACTTGGCTGGAAGCGGCCCGGGAAAATAGGGCGATGCCGACACCTTTCTTTTTCAAAGAGCGATCTTCGGATCGCTCTTTTGCTTTACAGTTTTTTTATGGTGTTATCTTTGTAATGTTTTGTCCGCGATGATTTTCGCGCTATATGCTTTTAGACTTTGCGTATATGCGGTCTGATTAGAGTTCGGCAACAGAGCATTTTTTTGTTTCGCTTAGGGATTGTTATTCCTCTTTTTGTCTCTATGTGCGGCACGCGGTTTTGGAGACCGCTGCTCTACCTGTTTGTAATATTAAAAAAAAGGATATATGAAAATGAAAAAGGTTATTTCGGCATTTGTTTTGATTTGTGTTCTTGTTTCTGTTCTTTGCGGTTGTTCTCTTCTTTCGGCAAAGAGCGGTTCGGACAAAGAATTTTCGGGCGAGGGACTGACCATTACTCTCACAGACAATTTCAGAACAGCAGAGATTGAGGGATACACACTTTGCTACGATTCTTTTGATGTCGCCGTTTATGCCCTTAAAGAGAACTTTGAAGTGTTTGAAACTGCGGGGCTTGACAATGTTACTCTTGATGATTATAAGGGATATGTGTTGGATGCGAATTCAAAGTATTCACCGAAAGAGGATAACTCTTTTGACGGACTGACCGTATTGCGTTATGAATCATATATTGACGCGAAAAAAACGAATTTTACATATTTTGTCTCTTTGTATAAGGGTACGGACGCTTTCTGGATAGTTCAGTTTGCGTGCAAATCATCGGAGTATGCCGACTATGAGCAATACTTTGTCAAATGGGCAAGATCTGTAAGAGTGTAGTCATTGCAAACCCCCCCCTGCCGTTAAGCAGGTGGATTGATTTTTTATTAAGTCTGTGAAAATCAGCCGTTGATGTTGTAGTTTTCGCAGAGGAGATTTGTTGCTTTAAGCAGTTTGTAGGTATAAATGAACGGACCTACTATTATAAGTGAACCGAGAACGTTCCAAAGCCAATAATCTTTTGCGCCGAAACTGTAATTTATGCCTCTTCTGTTAAGTTCGGCTCCGATTCTGTTGGATATTTTGTGATACCAAACAATATATCCGATACCGAACGTGATGTTTCCGACAAGGAAGCAAAGCAGGCAGTAATGCATTGTTCTTTTTCCGTCATATCTGCTTGCAATGATGTTGATGTCATTGCTTACGGAAGACAGAATAACGATTCCGTAGATACCGAAAGTTATCAGTGAAAGCAATATGAATTTGACAAGGCTTTTATTTGTTTTCAACTGTCCTACGGGCGCGGTCGATGTCTGTTGAGTCTGTTCCTGTTGAATCTGGTCGTTCATTTTGTGAACCTCCTGTTTTTTATTACTGTTGTTATATCACATAATATACATTGAGTCAATACTTTTTTAACACAAAAACCAAATTTTCATACATTTCGGCTTGTTTTTTTTGAACTGATATAATCTCTGTATTCGGCTGAGTTTTATTATAGTATGTAAAGTCAAACGTCGGTTCATATTTGAATATGTATGGCTTGTTGCGGCTGCGGAATTCATACGAAAATGTAAAATTATTCTGACGAAAAATGTCGTTTTGAATATTGACAAAGGTGTCCGATTATGTTACTATCTATATATAAATATATTTATAGGAGCTAAAAATGGACGAAGTCAGAATAATCGAGATAAAACAGAGCATATTCGAGGACAACGACAAGGACGCGGAGCGTCTGCGCTCGTCTCTTCGAGATAAAGGCGTGTTTCTGCTCAATTTGATGTCAAGCCCGGGAAGCGGCAAGACAACGACCTTGACAAAACTTATTCCGATGATAAAAGAAAAGTACCGTGTCGGCGTTATGGAAGCGGATATTGACGGCGATGTTGACGCAAAAACAATAGCAAAAACGGGTGTTAAGTCTATTCAGTTGCATACGGGCGGAATGTGCCATCTTGATGCCGATATGACAAGACAGGGACTCACCGAACTTGGAGTGGACGACCTTGACCTTGTTATCCTTGAAAATGTGGGCAACCTTGTCTGTCCTGCGGAGTTTGACACGGGCGCAGTCAAAAACATCATGATATTGTCTGTTCCCGAGGGTGACGATAAACCTTTGAAATATCCGCTTATTTTTACGGTTTGCGATGCTGTTGTGATAAATAAGATCGACGTTGCGCCTTATTTTGATTTTGATATCGAAAAATGCAAAGAGAATATAAAAATGCGCAACCCGAACGCAAGGGTTTTCCCTGTCTGTGCGAAAACAGGAGAGGGAATAGACGCCGTTGCCGAATGGCTGACGGTGCAGACCGAAGCGTGGAAAAATAACGGAACAACGAACTGAAAAGGAGCGGGACAATGCCGGAAATCAGTAAAAAATATACGCCGAAACATTATGGCGACAAAAATCCGAACCCGAAGCTTATAAAACTTGTTCGCAAGATAACCGACAGGATTCCCGCAAAAATAAAGGGAATAACGACCGAAGACCCCGAATATTGGGGCTTTGCCTGCATTTTTGAGGACGAACTGACAAAAGGAGAGTCCGAAGCGGCTCTTGATTTAATGCTTGAAATGAAGTTGCGTAAGAAGTATACTTATCCGCAGATGCAGTCAATGGCAAAAGCGACGGACGAAAAATCAAAAGCAAAATTAGACGCGCTTCTTGACAAACTCGGCGTTCTCGGTATGCTGGAATACGATTACGGCGACAGATATACAAAGGACGGTCCTTTGCCCGATACGAAGCGTGAAAAGGAAAACAGGGAGTATTGGATACCTCTCTTTGTTCCCGGTTCTGCGGAGTATACGAACATGAACAAGGGGCTTATGGACAGACATCCCGAACTTGCGATGTTCTTTGAACGCATGACGTTCCTGCCTCTTGAACACGTTACGGCTATGGTTCCTCCCGGAGGTGCCGGTGTCGGAATGCACGTCATTCCCGTCGAAAAAGCCATTTCAATGGAAAATGAGTCCATAGATATCGAACATATTTCTTATTGGCTCAAACGATATGAGGGACATATCGGCGCAAGTATGTGTTCATGCCGTTACGGCAGAAAACTGCTTGACGAGGGCTGTGCGGACGACCCCGAACTTTGGTGTATCGGTGTCGGCGACATGGCTGATTATTGCCGTGAGACGGGCAAGGGCAGAGACGTTACATACGAAGAAGCGATGGAGATACTTAAACGCGCCGAGGACAACGGATTTGTTCATCAGATAACGAATATCGACGGCGAGGGCAAGATTTTCGCAATCTGCAACTGCAACGTAAATATCTGTAACGCGCTCCGTACTTCTCAACTTTTCAATACTCCGAATATGTCGCGTTCCGCCTATGTTGCGCACGTTGACAAAGATAACTGCGTCGCTTGCGGTCGCTGTGTCGAATACTGCCCCGCAGGCGCTGTAAAACTCGGTCAGAAACTCTGTCGTGCCGACGGTTCGGAAGTCGAATATCCCCGTCAGCCGCTACCCGACAACAACAGTTGGGGCGAGCATATGTGGTCGGAGGATTATCGCGACAAAAACCGCATAAATACGCATGAAACCGGAACATCTCCATGCAAAGCCGCCTGTCCCGCACATATTGCCGTTCAGGGCTACTTGAAAAAAGCGGCGCAGGGCAAATACCGTGAAGCGCTTGAACTCATAAAACGTGAAAATCCGTTTCCCGCGGTCTGCGGCAGAATATGTAACCGCCGCTGCGAAGACGCCTGCACGAGAGGTACGGTTGACGAGGCTGTTTCCATAGACGCCGTGAAGAAATTCATTGCCGAACAGGACTTGAACGCGGAACATCGCTTTGTTCCCGAGATAGTGGTCGCTTCCAACAAAGGCAGATGGACGGAGAAGATCGCAGTTATCGGCGGCGGTCCCGCAGGTCTTTCCTGTGCTTTCTATCTGGCGCAAAAGGGATATTATCCTACCGTGTTCGAGAAAAACGAGCGCGCGGGCGGTATGTTGACTTACGGAATCCCGTCATATAAACTTGCCAAGAACGTCCTTGACGCAGAAATAGATATTATGCGCGAAATGGGCGTTGAAATAAAACTCGGAGTCGAGGTCGGCAAGGACGTAACGCTTGACGAACTTCGCGCGCAGGGCTATAAGGCGTTTTATATCGCGATAGGCTGTCAGGGCGGCAAATTGCTCGGTCTTGACGGAGAAAACGCTCCGAACGTCACGACAGCGGTCGAGTTCCTGAAAACGGCAAACTGCGGCGGACGCAAAGTCGAAGGCAGAACGGTCGTTGTCGGCGGCGGTAACGTTGCGATAGACGCGGCAAGAGTTTCCGCAAGAAGCGGCGCAGAAAGCGTGACAATGCTCTGTCTTGAAGGCAGAGACGAAATGCCCGCATCGAAAGAGGAAGTTGAAGAAGCGCAAACTGACGGCGTAGAAATCAAAAACGGCTGGGGACCCGTTCGCGTTATCTGCGAAAACGGGGTTGCGACCGCCGTTGAATTCAGAAAGTGCGTTTCCGTATTTGATGAAAACAAACGCTTCGCTCCCGTATACGACGATTCGATGACAATTGAAATTCCCGCAGAGAACGTAATCTTTGCAATAGGTCAAGCCGTTGTTTGGGGCGACCTTCTCAAAGGCAGCAAAGTCGAACTCGGCAGGGGAAATTATCCGTCTGCGGACAAACTGACGTATCAGACTGCCGAACCCGATATATTTGTCGGCGGCGACGTCTTCACCGGTCCGAAATTCGCAATAGATGCCATTGCACAGGGACACGAAGCGGCGGAAAGCCTGCACAGATACGTTCAGCACGGTCATATGACCATTGGCAGAAACCGCATGGAGTTCGCGATGCTCGATACGGACAATATCAAGGTTGAGAATTACGACAACGCTTCCAGACAGTTTGCGCCGGTCGATACGTCTCTTGATTCAAAGTCGTTTGAGGACAATCACGGAACGCTTACCGAAGAGCAGGTGAAGATAGAAACTTCCCGCTGTCTCGGCTGCGGTGCGTCAATAGTTGACCCGAATAAATGTATCGGCTGCGGTATTTGTACCACGAAATGCGCGTTTGACGCAATAAGACTTCATCGCGATATGCCGCAGGCAAGCACGATGTGCGTTGCCGAAAAGAAAGTCGGCGCGCTGCTTCCGTATGCGGTAAAACGCGGCTTCAAGATCCTCGGCAACCGCAACAATGTGGGCAAACAGGTCAAACGCCAACAACAGGGGAAATAATATGCACGAACTCGGAGTTGTTTTTCATGTTATAAAAAGCGTTAACCGTATCGCGGAGGAAAACGGTGTTTCACGCGTTTCCGCCGTTACGATAGAACTCGGCGAGGTTTCAAGCGTTATTCCCGATTATTTGCTTGACTGCTGGAAATGGGCGGTCTCGAAAGAAACCGTGATGAAAGACGCGGAACTGCGTATTGAGCAGATAAAAGCCGAGACTTTCTGCGAGAATTGCGGCAAAGTGTACGGCACGGTCGAACACGGCAAGATATGCCCGTATTGCGGCAGCGACAGAACATACCTGAAACAGGGCAACGAGTTTATTCTGAAAAACATCGTTGCGGGAGATTGCGAACCCTGTGATGAAACAGAATAATTTCGTATAGACAAAAAAATATCCTCTGCAAGGCGAAAAACGTCGGGCAGGGGATATTTGTCTTCAATTTTTTCTTAATTCAAAAGCCGCTCTGTCGCTTTTACAGTCAACGAGTATCTTCCCGCGCTCTTTTAACACGAGCCGTATACCTGCGTTAGTCGTCTCTCTTACGGTTTGTGACATCAGCCCTTTTAACGGTGCTTTGAGCGGGTGTCCGCCGTTATGCTTTCGCAGATAAATTTCAAGTTCAAGCGCCCCCTGTTTCAGATATATTCTGTCTTTTTTGATTTTTGACATAACGCCTTTGTATGTCGCGAAACGGTATTCTTTTTCCTTGTATACAACTGCACAGATACAACCTTTGAACGATGTTATAAGAAACGGAATGTGCGCTATCGCGAGCATAAACGAACACGGCGCGTCAAATTCATTGCACTGAACCCACATATACGATTTCGGAAAAGAGCGTCCGCTGTCTTTTTCCGCATATCCGATACCGTTTTTGAAAATATAAATTTTTCCGTACATTGTCAATGTTCCGTTGACCGTGTGCCTCATACTGACAACTCCGTGCCTGCATTGCATCGGAAGTTTTGCAAACGGTCCCATAATGTCGGAACGCAGGGGTGTGGTCTTTGTGTAGCGCAGGTCGGCGTCTATCTCGGGCAATCTGACTTTTATCCCCGACGGAGAAAAAAAACAATTTCCCGTTTTGACGGTATCTCCTTTGATTTTTAATTTTTCGGTTCGGAATATGTGTGACCCCGAATCGGTTATAACCTGAACAAAAGCGCCGTCGTCGGCTTCGCCGGGAATAAACGCAACCGTTATGTCTCCGTTGCTTTGCTTGTAATACCAACCCTCAAATCTTTTATCAAACATCGGCGTCCCTCATAGCGGGGTTTTCAATAAGTTTCCCTTTTTTGTCAAACCGCGACCCGTGGCACGGGCAGTCCCAACTGTGCTCTGCCTTGTTCTTTCGCAGTGCGCAGCCGAGGTGAGGACATCTTTTTGTTGTCGGAAACAGCATATCCGCAACCGTTATTCCCATGTTTTCAAACAGTTTTGCACATAACATATTTCTGTCGGGCGCAAAAACGGGAGCATTCACATTCTTTTTGCCTGTTATCATGTCAGCCAATATTTCCGCCGCCGCAACAGATGTTGTCATTCCCCAAAGATTAAAACCCGTGGCGACATATACATTCGGCATCGAGGGGCTGTATCTGCCGATATACGGTATGCCGTCAAGCGTCACGCAGTCCTGATTGGACCAACGGTATTGCTCTTTTGCTTTCGGAAACCAACGCTTTGCGAAGTTTTCAACCGCACGGTACCCGCCGCCTTGTTTCCCCGTTCGGTGGTCGCCGCCTCCTATCAGGAGCAGGTCTTTGTAATTTCTGAAATAAAATCCGTTGCCCGCGTCTTCCGCCGTGCAATTGAAGTTCGGTGCGCCTGAATACGCTATGACATACGAGCGTTTCTGATACATTTTCATAAAATACAGTCCGTAACGGTTGATGAAAGGGAAGTGTGTTGCGACTATGACCTTTTTCGCTTTTACTTTGCCTTTATCCGTGAACGCCGTTGTGCCTTCAAGTTTGCGGACAAATGTGTTCTCATAAATATTTAACCCTGCCGCAACTCCGTTAAGAAAGCGCAGCGGGTGGAACTGCGCCGCTTCTTCGTATTCTATCGCGTCTGCTACCCGAAACGGTAATTCGGGCGACTTTGTGTATCTCGCTTTTACCCCGAGATATTTCAATGCCAACGCTTCATCTCTCAATCCGTCGTTTCCGCCGACGGAATACATTATCGAGGGCATTTTTTCAAAATCGCATTCGACAGTCTTTGCTTTTTCTTCGATGCGGTGCAATGCACTGATGTTTGCGTTGTAGTATTGCGTTGCCTTTTCAAGTCCGTATTTTTTGATAATATCTTTATATAAAGTATCGTGTTGTGCGGTCAGCACCGCCGTTGTGCCCTTTGTTATGCCGCGTCCTATCTGTTTTGATTCAAGCACAACATTGTCTATGCCGAGTTCCGTCAGTTTTGCCGCGCACATGATTCCCGCGACGCCGCCGCCGATAATGCAAACGTCCGTCGAAATATCTTTTTCAAGCGTTTTATGCCGAAATTGTTCGGCTTCGTCAGTCCATAAATAGTTCATTATGTTTACCTCTTTTCATTCTTTGTATATTGTTGCCGTGGAAAATGCAGCATATTCGCCGAAACCTCCGTTAGATATTTTGACACAAATATTTTATATTTTTGTACACAAGTTCCGTCTTTATTGTTCGCGTATTTCCGTTGACAATTTTTTCACAATAAGATATAATGCAGTTGTAAATAAAATTTTCGGTATGACCGGAGGTAATTTGTTATGGTAAATCGTTTTGTATTGAACGCAGTTTCTTATCACGGCAACGGGGCGATAAAGGAGATTCCGGGAATCGTTTCCGCCAAAGGTTTCAAAAAAGCATTTATTGCGTCTGACCCCGATCTTGTTAAATTCGGAGTTACCAAGAAGGTGACTGACCTGCTTGACGAAGCGGGCATGGCGTATGAGGTTTATTCCGACATAAAACCCAACCCGACCATCGAAAACGTCAAGAGCGGCGTTGCGGCTTACAAAGCGTCGGGTGCGGATTACATGATAACGATAGGCGGCGGCTCGTCGATGGATACGGGCAAGGCTATCGGTATCATTATCAACAACCCCGAATTTGAAGATGTCCGCAGTCTTGAAGGAGTTGCTCCGACCAAGAACAGAACCGTTTTCACAATAGCCGTTCCGACAACTGCGGGAACTGCTGCGGAAGCGACAATCAACTATGTTATAACAGATGTTGAGCGCAAGAGAAAGTTCGTTTGCGTTGACACAAACGATATTCCCGATGTCGCTGTCGTTGACCCCGATATGATGGCTACGATGCCCAAGGGCTTGACCGCTTCGACCGGTATGGACGCCCTGACGCACGCAATAGAGGGTTACACCACAAAAGCGGCATGGGAACTTGCCGATTGCCTGAACCTTGAAGCGATAAGACTTATCGCAAAGAGCCTGCGCGGCGCTGTCAATAATGACAAAGAAGGCAGAGAGGGGATGGCTCTCGGACAGTTTGTTACCGGTATGGCATTTTCCAACGTCGGACTCGGTATCGCGCACTCCATGGCGCACACTCTCGGCGCCGTTTACGACACCCCGCACGGTGTTGCCTGCGCAATGATGCTTCCCATAGTTATGGAATATAATGCGGAGACCACCGGTGATAAGTTCAAGTATATCGCCGAGGCTATGGGCGTGGACACCACGGGAATGGATCAGCAGGCTTACAGAAAAGCCGCCGTTGACGCAGTTCGTCAACTTTCCGTAGATGTCGGCATTCCGACCAAACTTTCGGCACTCAAAGAAGAAGATCTTGACTTCCTCGCACAGTCCGCTTATGCAGACGCTTGCCGCCCGGGTAACCCGAAAGAAACAAACGTTGAAGACCTGAAAGAACTTTTCCGCAAGTTGATGTAATTTTTGACATGGTAACCCCCGCACTTCCCAAAAGGAGTGCGGGGATTGTTTTTTTGCAGCGGTAAAAAATTAAAACATCTTGAAATCCGACAGAATATCTGATATACTGTATTAAGTCTTGTCGGAGGGATAGATATATGACCGAAATAATCGCACGGAGAGAGTTTTCTCCGTATTATATCATTTTTGATATAGCCTTTTTGGCGGTTTTTGCGGCGTTGCTGTTGTGGAAAAAGAAATACATGACCGTGCTTGTCGGTTTTCTTGCGGGATTGCTGTATATGATTGTCGATTTCGGCATTTTTCATCTTGTATGCGACTCCCGAAGCATTTCCGACGGTTACAGCCTGTTTTGGGTCTTGCTTTGGATGTCGATGAGTTACGGCTTTACAAATTTCGCATGGATATGGCTGTGGATTTCAAAAGACAAGCATCTTTTTGAATGGTCTTTTCTTATCCTGATGTGGTGGTTCGTCTGCCCTCTGCTTACAAAAACCTTTGCTCCCGCAAATGTTGAAAACATAGTGATTCAGCGCACGACGGGCGAATATCACGGTTATATGGCGGCGATTCTTGTCGTGGGTTACCTCGGACTTATAATCTATAATCTGTGGCAGAAAGAACGGGAAAAACGGGTGAATATCCCGTGGCTTCTTGCAATCGGAGTGCTTGTCCAGTTCGGTTGGGAAGTGGGCCTTCTTATCGGCGGCATACGTTCCGCAGGCTTTGCTCTCTCCGAAAAATTCGCTCCGCTTATCGTCAACTCTCTTCTTGAAACAAATCTCGGAATGCCCTATATATTCTTGATATTTATTGCGTATACAAGCTGTTTTACGGAACAGATGAAACGACGTTCCGCGCCGCTGTCATTGACCGAGCGCATAAGGGAAAACAATAACGAGAAAGTCCGACAGACAAAGAAAAATGAAGTATAAAAAAAGAAATATAATTATTGATTCCGACGGTTGTCGATTAAAATTGTTGGTGCTTATACCGTCCGATTCAAACACGAAACGCACGGGAATTTTATGGATTCACGGCGGCGGGTATATTACAGGTATGGCGGGAATGGTATATATGTCCCGCGCAATAAACCTTGTGCGTAAATACGGCGCCGTCGTTGTCTGTCCCGAATACCGTCTTGCGGGAAAAGCCTCATATCCCGCTGCTCTTTTTGATTGCCACCACGCACTTGAGTATTTACGGGAACACGCCGTCGAACTCGGAGTAAATCCCTGCCAGATCGCCGTAGGCGGCGAAAGTGCGGGCGGAGGGCTTGCGGCGGCACTCTGTATGTATGAAAAGGATATTGGCGGGGTAAACATCGCTTTTCAGTTGCCGCTTTATCCCATGCTTGACTGTGAGGACACCGAAACTTCAAAGAACAATCACGCGTTTGTATGGAACACAAAACGCAATCATTACGGTTGGAAAAAATATCTTGCGGGCATAACAGGTGACATTCCGTGTTATGCTTCCCCGGCAAGACGAAAGGACTATTCGGGGCTTCCTCCTGCCTATACTTTTGTGTGTACAGCAGAACCGTTTTACGCAGAAACTCTGACATATATCGAAAATTTGAAGAATGCGGGCATTGAAGCGTGTGTCGATGTCTATCCCGGACTGTTTCATGCGTTTGATATGTTGCTTCCGTTCAAAAAAGTGAGCAGAGAAGCCGCAGAAAAGTTTGAAAAACATTTTGTGTATGCACAAGAACACTATTTTGCGGAAAATTAAGTATGGTGTCGTTTTATATCTTATAAACGGAGAATAATATGTCCTTATATGATTTCTTTAATCGTCCGAAGTTAAAACCGTCAACGGTCGTTGATATTATCGAGAAAAACATTAAGGTTTCATTAAAACCTCTGGGTTTTCGGTGCTTCGGCAGAACTCTTCACCGCTTTGTAGATACGGATATTTCGCAGGTCATCAGCTTTCAGATTGTAAAGAATATTTTGTTTGTAAATGTCGGAATCCGCGTGCCCGAGTGTGAGGAGCGTTCTTTTGAGCCGTGTATTGACAGAATGTATTATCACGAATATGAATGCAATATCCGTTCCCGTCTCGGAATTGTCAGCGGCGGACAAGAAGAAAAGTTTGATTTGAGGAAATCTCCCGATAAAACGGCAGACAGGATTCTTAAAGAGATTATAGAATATGTTATTCCCGCATTTGAAGTTTTGAACAATCGCCAAAATATATTAGAACATCGACGGGAATATCCGCAGTTTGATGTGATAGGGAATGGTTGCATATTGCTTGATGAAGCAATGATTTACGGAAAACTCGGAAATGTCAAAAAGGCAAAGGATTTGTTTTCTCGATATTACGGAAAATGTATGGCGGAGTACGAAGATTCGGAGAAGAACGGAACACGGATTTATCTGAAAAAAGGTGAAAGGGTAGTCTTCAAAAATCAGGATATTACGTCAGACAGGAACGGATATGTTACGGTTTACGGCGGTTCTCGGGGACATTTGGATTATCTTGATAATATTTCCAAAACCCTCTTCAGCGGGGTATTACAAAAATGATAACATATATTATATCGTAAAAAGCAAGTTCACAACTTGCTTTTTTTGCGTTTATTCTGCGGAAAAATCAATGTTTGAATATTTGTTCTCCGTAATGTGTATTTGTCTTGCAAACAGTACGGAAATGTGACGAAAATTTCGACGTTTGTAACGTTATATTTTCGATTATATAACAGGTATGCAACATTCGCCTTTGTGTTTTTGAAAAAAGTATGATATAATACAATCAGAAAAAAAATTCCGACTATAAACAGGAATATCAAAACGGAGGCAATTGAAATGGCAAGATTTACATTACCCAGAGACGTCTATCACGGCAAAGATGCTTTGGAGGCGCTTAAAACATTTGAAGGCAAACGCGCTATTGTATGCACAGGCGGCGGAAGCATGAAACGCTTCGGCTTCCTTGACAAAGTCGTTTCTTATTTGAAAGAAGCGGGTATGGAAGTTCAACTTTTTGAAGGTATCGAACCCGACCCGTCCGTAGAAACCGTTATGCGCGGCGCAGAAACTATGGAAAAATTCCAGCCCGACTGGATCGTTGCTATCGGCGGCGGTTCTCCGATAGATGCCGCAAAAGCGATGTGGATAAAATACGAGTATCCCGAACTTACATTTGAAGATATGTGCAAGGTGTTCGGTATTCCCAAACTTCGCCGCAAGGCTCATTTCTGCGCTATTTCTTCGACTTCCGGCACGGCTACCGAAGTTACCGCATTCTCTATCATAACCGATTACCACAAGGGTATCAAATATCCCATTGCGGACTTTGAGATCACTCCCGATGTGGCTATTGTTGACCCCGAACTTGCGCACACTATGCCGCAGAAACTCGTTGCTCACACCGGTATGGACGCTATGACGCACGCTGTTGAAGCATACGTTTCCACCGCAAACTGCGATTATACCGATCCTCTCGCGATCCATGCGATTGAGATGATCATGAACGACCTTATCCCGTCTTACAACGGCGATATGGACGCCCGTGACCGTATGCACAATGCACAGTGCCTTGCAGGTATGGCATTCTCCAACGCTCTGCTCGGTATCGTTCACTCCATGGCGCACAAGACCGGTGCCGCATTTGCCGACTACGGCGCGCATATCATTCATGGCGCGGCTAACGCGATGTATCTGCCCAAGGTTATCGCATTCAACGCAAAAGACGAAACCGCAAAGAAACGTTACGGTGTTATCGTTGACTATATGGGTATCTGCGACAAGAACGCTTCCGACGATGAAAAGGTTGCGGAACTTATCAAATACCTGCGTCATATGAACGATGAGTTGAAGATTCCTCACTGCATCAAGAACTACGGCGCGGACAGCTATCCGACCGAGAACGGCTTCGTTCCCGAGAACGTATTCCTTGAGCGTCTTCCCGAAATCGCAAAGAACGCCATTGCAGACGCCTGCACAGGCTCCAACCCCCGTCAGCCCAGCCAGGAAGAAATGGAAAAACTTCTCAAGTGCTGCTACTACGACACCGAAGTTGATTTCTGATTCGTGTTCAGTAGGGGATGTTAAAAATGCCCGGACCGCAAAAAGGCTGAAAATGTATAATAAGGCAATATAAAAGAGAAGAGTATTCACACTGAACGGCAGTTTTAAACATTTTAAATTGCAAAAAGTGAAAAGTGCCTTTTTGCTATAAGCGAATCTCACCTCTCGACGTACCTATGTACGCCTTCGGGTTCGATTCACTCATTCTGAACATTTTTTTCCTATCCCCGGAAGGGCTGTAAAAAAACCTACGTTTTTTTACAGCCCTATGTTTTTGATGAATTCATACAATTTGTTTGTTGAAAAAGCAAGTTAAAAGTGGTATTATTTATACCGAAAACAGCTGCGGTTTAACCGTTGCTGTATTATCCGTGCAATATCGCAATTCTGCCGATTTTGCGGAAAGGAATGCTTTTTATGTATAAAATAGTAACAAAGAAAAGCCTCAATCCCACCGTTACACTTATGGAGATAGAAGCCCCTCTTGTTGCCGCAAAGGCAAAGCCGGGACAGTTTATTATTCTCCGTGTCGATGAGGACGGCGAAAGAATTCCGCTCACCGTTGCGGGCTATGACCGCGCACGCGGAACGATAAAAATAATTTTTCAGATTGTCGGTGCTACAACCGCAAAACTCAATCATAAAAACGAGGGTGAGTATATTCAGGACTTTGTAGGGCCCCTCGGCGTCCCCACAAAAGTTGACGGACTGAAAAAGGTATGTATCGTCGGCGGCGGTGTCGGCTGCGCAATCGCGCTGCCAATTGCGGAAGAACTTCACGCGGCAGGCTGCGACGTTACCGCAATCATAGGTTTCCGCTCCAAAGACCTTTTGATTCTTGAAGATGAATTTCGCGCGGCATCCGAAAAACTTGTCGTTATGACGGATGACGGTTCATACGGCCGCCAAGGCAATGTCTGCGTTCCTCTGAACGAAATGTTTGAAGCGGGCGAAAAGTTTGACGAAGTTATAACGATAGGTCCGCTTATTATGATGAAATTCGTTGTTGCCGCAACCAAACCGACGGGGATCCCGTGCACGGTTTCCATGAACCCGATAATGATAGACGGAACGGGAATGTGCGGCGGCTGCCGTCTGACGCTTCATCGTGACGGCGAGCGCATTACCAAATTCGCTTGCGTTGACGGTCCCGATTTTAACGGTTATGAAGTTGATTTTGACGAAGCAATGTCCCGCGGCGCAATGTACCGCGATTTTGAACGCCACGCTTATGAAGAGACGTGCAATCTGTTTCGTAAGGAGGTCAAATAATTATGCCTAATATGAGTTTGAAAAAAAACCCGATGCCGTCGCAGGAACCCTCTGTTCGCGCGCACAATTTCGATGAAGTCGCCACGGGTTATTCGGCAGAGACGGCAGTTGACGAAGCGCTTCGCTGCCTCGGTTGCAAAAATATGCCCTGTGTTTCGGGCTGTCCCGTAAATATTCATATTCCCGAATTTATCGCAAAGGTAAAAGACGGAGATTTTGAGGGCGCGTATCAGATAATTCACAAGACCTCTTCGCTTCCCGCAGTCTGCGGCAGAGTATGTCCGCAGGAGACCCAATGCGAAGCCAAATGTGTTCGCGGAATCAAAGGCGAGCCCGTCGGCATAGGCAGACTTGAACGCTTTGTTGCCGATTGGCATAACGCGCACAGCGACGTTACTCCCGAAGTCGCTCCCTCGAACGGACACCGTGTTGCCGTTGTCGGCTCCGGTCCCTCCGGGCTTACCTGCGCGGGAGATCTTGCGAAAAAAGGCTATAAAGTAACCGTTTTTGAAGCATTGCATACCGCGGGCGGCGTACTTGTTTACGGTATTCCCGAATTTCGTCTGCCGAAGTCTATCGTCCGCAAAGAGGTCGATAACCTTGTTGCCATGGGCGTTGATGTCGAAACAAATGTCGTCATCGGCAAAACGCTTACCGTTGACGAACTTTTCGAGCAGGGCTTTGAAGCCGTATTTATCGGCTCGGGCGCGGGACTTCCGAACTTTATGGGAATCCCCGGTGAGTCATATAAAGGCGTATACTCCGCCAATGAGTTCTTAACACGTTCCAACCTTATGAAGGCATATCGCGAAGATCCCGACACTCCTATTATGAAAGGCGGCAAAGTAGCCG
>OGTB01001507.1_pt1 | contig 15343 bp, 6 predicted proteins | sample 1553611 | NCBI WGS metagenome assembly OGTB01 (sample SAMEA2580032, study PRJEB22360) | human gut metagenome | biome: human gut; feature: human-associated habitat; material: faeces | place: Denmark | collected 2008/2010 | reverse complement strand
AAGTATTCGTTCCCTTTTTTGCCTAAGTGGCTCAAGTACAGTTTACCATTTACATTTATAGTAATAAATGTTGTTTTTCCGACTTGACAGTTGAAGATTTGATGGTATAATAAACCATGTAAGAACTTGAACTGTGATTTGCCGGAAATCTGGCGAATTACATATCGAGAAACAATAAATGAGTTACATGTGAAGGAGACGTGAACTGTGACAGAGAAGGAACTGCGGAAGCTGGGACGCGCGGAGCTGCTGGAACTGCTGCTGGAACAGGCACGGGAATTTGAAGCACTGGAGCAGCGCCTGAATGCGGCAGAAGCGGCGCTGCAAAGTCAGCAGCTGCAGCTGGAAACGTGCGGCTCGATTGCGGAGGCATCGCTGAAGTTAAACGGCGTGTTTGAGGCGGCGCAGAAGGCCGCGGAACAGTATCAGCAGAACGTCGAGCGGCTTTGCCAGGAGAAAATCAGCGCGGCAGAAAGCCAAGCGCAGGAAATCCTCGCGCGCGCAAAGAAAGCCGCCAATCAGCAGTAAAGAAACATGACAGAAGGGAGGGCGCGCAGGTGTCAGAAGACAAGAATCAGCAGAAAACGGGCAAACAATTGCTCAACGACACGCAGGAAGCGGCGGAACGCGCCCACCTGCTGCGGGAAATGAACCCCACATCCGCACAATTGGAAACGGAACTGAAGCATGAGAAACGCAAGCACAGCTACAACCGAGCCCTGCGCAGCACGCTCTATACGCTGCTGGTGGTGGCGGCGGTTGCGGTGCTGATTGCAACCATGGTCATGCCCATCCTGCGAATCACCGGCACATCAATGACGCCGGTGGTCGGGCAGGGCGAAATCACAATGGTCGTGCGCGGGTCAAATCCGCAGCGCGGCGATATTATCGCTTTTTACTACAACAATAAGGTGCTGATTAAGCGCGTTATCGGCCTGCCGGGCGAGTGGGTCAACATCGACGGAAGCGGCAACGTCTACATCAATGGCGAACTGCTTGATGAGCCGTACATCACCGACCGCGCGCTGGGCGACTGCTCCATCACGCTGCCGTACCAAGTGCCGGACGGGCGGTATTTTGTTCTGGGTGATCACCGCTCCACCTCGCGCGACAGCCGAAGCACACTGGTCGGCCCAGTGTCCGAAGAGCAGATTATGGGGCGCGTAACGCTCCGCATTTGGCCGCTGAACCGCATTGGATTCCTGCAATAACGTAAGTACAATACAGCAAGAAGAGGAACACAGGTTCCAGAATCGGAGGATGCTGACATGAACCGCAAACTCATGGAATTAGCAGAAAAATACGTTGCGCAGCGGAAGCGCCGGATGCGTCTGCTCAAGACGGTCACGGCGCTGGCACTCGTTGTCGCCATCTGCACGTCTTATGTGCTGATGATGCCGGGTCTGACGATGGCGGCGGAAACGTACTGCGGGCTGGAGGAGCATACCCACACGGCGGACTGCTATGTGGACGAGCTGACCTGCCTGATTTCCGAGCGCGAGGCGGAGACAGTCTTTACCGATATTATGCGCTGCAGCTTTGAGCCGCACCGCCATTCCTCCGATTGCTACAATGCGCAGGGCGAACTCAGCTGCGGCTACTGGGATGGCTACATCCACGAGCATGACGAGAAGTGCTACGACAGCAACGGCGTTCTTATCTGCACGCTGGAGGAGCATCCGATGCACAAGCACACGGATGCCTGCTACAACTGGGAGAAGCAGCTGACCTGCACGCTGACGGAAAGAGAGAGGCACATCCACACGGATGCGTGCTATCGGGCGAAAGAACCGACTTGCGGTCTGTTTGAGAGCGAAGGGCACCAGCACACGGCGGATTGCGTGACGGAAACGCGCACGCTGATTTGCACCGAGGACGTTGCGACGAACTCCGACATGCCGCATGTCCATGATGACAGCTGCTATGAAGTGACCCGGACGTACATCTGCGGCCTGACGGAAGGCGAGGGCGCGCATCACCATACGGATGCCTGCTATCCGACGACGGAAGAACCGACTTGCGGTCTGTTTGAGGGCGAAGGCGCACACACGCATGATGATTCCTGCTACGAGATGGTGCGCGGCGACCTGAAATGCAAGCTCTATCCCGACCCGGCGAAAGTGCACACGCATTCCGCGTCCTGCGTCGATGCGAAAACCGGCTACTACACTTGCGGCTACATTCAGGTGCTGCGGCATCAGCATACAAATGAATGCGTTGTGACGGTGACGGCGGAGGATTCTGGCCATCATCACACGGCGGACTGCTACGAACGCCACTATATCTGCGGCAAAGAAGAGCACACGCACACGGCGGATTGCTACTATGACCCGACCCCGAACCCCGATGCGACGGCAGCCCCCGAAGTGACGGCTGAGCCGACTGCAGCCCCCGAAGTGACGGCTGAGCCAACGGCAGCGCCCGAAGTGACGGATGAGCCGACGGCAACTCCCGAAGTGACGGCCGAGCCAACGGCAGCTCCCGAAGCGACAGCTGAGCCGACGGCAGCCCCCGAAGCAACGTCAACGCCCACGGAAGCGCCCACGGCAACGCCCGCGCCTACGGAAGAACCGACGCTTGCGCCGACTGTAACGCCCGCGCCGACGGAAAACGCCGCCGAAACGGCTGCCCCGATGGACGAGCCGTCCCCGACACCTGCGCTTACGGTGATTCCGTCGATGGACGCTGATGCCGCGAAGCCGGACGACATGATGATGCCGTCGCTTGGACTCGACCCGGGCTTCCTGATGATGGCGAACGAACCGCCTGCCGTCAGCGAGAGCGGCATGCAGATTACCAATATTACGGTATCGAACATCATACTTCCGGAAAATGCCAATGCGTACAACTATAGCTTCGCGGCGGACTTCAAGATTTCGGATGAAGCTATTCTTCGCCATGGCGAAGGCAACAAGATTATTATTCCGGCAGAGAATACGCATATCAAAACGGACAGCACTTCTGTCTGGTCGGGCACGGACGCCAAATTCAGCAATGAAAAGCCGGCGTTTAAGTTCCAGTATAATCCCACAACGAAACAAGTTGAAATGTGGTTCACCGACGAGTATATGGACTTTGTCCGGAACAACCCCAGCCATGACGACCGCACCGGCACCATGAAGATGAGCGCCGAAATCCGCAAGGACGATGTTGAGAATCTGGGCAACGACGACCTGACCATCAAGTTCGGTGGCGCATCGACTACCGTGAAGTGGGAGGACATCGACAGGGGCAACAACTCCCTCCTCAGCGATTTGAGAACTTGGAAAAGCGGGGCTAATGTCAACTGGGAAAAAGGAACGATTGAGTATACCGTCAAAATTGAATCCACAAAGGGCACGAACGGCAAGAACGCGACTGCACAGGACGTCATGACGGCGGTAAATAAGCAAATGGCCCTGACAAACATGACCGTCACGGAGGTTAAAGTACACTCTAACTGGAGTCAGGTGCCCGCTGTTGATTCTGCTTCGACAGAAATCAAGACGGACGGTACATGCGCCTGCGGTACGACGGGAACGCACATTCACTACGTTTATGCGAACACGACGGACGAAAGCGGCAAGGTCTATACCATGACGACGGACTATGTGCTGCCGCCGCTTTCGGCAAATGAAACATACGAAATTAAGTATGAATACACGTTCGACAAGGACGGAATGACCGGTGAATACGATCAGCTGACAAATACTTTCGCTGCCCAGAGTGGCGGAAAGTGGGATCATTCCCAGAATTCCTCTAACAGCAACCCTACTGACGTTCAGATTAGAAAGCTGCAAAAGAGCAGCGGGTACAACAGCAATGAGGGTTGCATTCAGTGGACGCTCACCGTCAACGAAAACCGTTTCAACATCAAGGACAAGACGCTGACGGACACGATGTTCGACCAGCTTGTGGACGAAAACGGCAGTCTGCTGTTTTCGAAGACGGACGGCAAGGGCTATGTGTCGCAAATCACGGCGAATAACACGCCTATCACCGCTGAAAACTACACGGATTACTTCACCGTGAAAACCGGCGCGGATGGCAAACCGCAGCTGAAATTCAAGGACACCACCGCTAAGATCGTAATCCAATACAAAACGCCGGTGGAAGCAACCGCGCAGGATCAACAGATTACAAACACGGCGGAATTCGACGGCGAACAAAAGACAAGCACCGCGAATGTAGGGCAGGACAAGCGTTACAATGTGGTGAAGTCGGTTGACGCAAGTATGCCGGCGGATCCGACGAAGAACGGCGAATACACCGATGGTCTGTATCCGGTAGCGTGGAACGCGACGTACACCTTCCCGGCGACGAAGGATGTTCAGTATAAGCTGAACTTCGGCGATACGCTTGACAAGAAGGTGGAATGGAAAAACGGAATAGAAATCATGCAGCACTACATGACGGCGGCTCAGGCGCAGACATTGCTCAACGCCATCAAAGACCTTGATGTTGTGAAAAAGCATGATGCGCAGAATGTGCCGTACACCATTACGCTGCTGACCTGCGACAGTCAGGGCAAAAATGAAGGCACGATGGTGGTGTCTGCGGAAACGACGCTGACGGAAGGCTACTACTATGGTTTCCGGTTTGAAACGACGGGCGAAGGCGTTGTGCTGAACGACGCCAATACGGATGTGAACGCGACGACAAGCGTTACGCTCCCGTATCAGACGACCATCTATTTGGAAAAGTCCCGCACGAGCGGGGTTGACTTCAAGAACACGGCTGTTAACGCGGGCAAAAACGGAGACGCGTGGTACAAGGCCGCCCCGAATGACCTGGTGGAGAAGAAGTTCGGCAACCATGGCGTTGGCGATTTGAACGGACAGATCATCCATGAGAACGAGTTGTACTGGACGATCCTCCTGCGCAATGATGGCGTGGCGCACGACGAAATCACCCTGACCGAAACGCTCCCGCCGCACATTGTGGTGGATTACATCGAATACGGCAGCTCGAGGCTGATTCTTAGCGAAACGGACAGCACGAAGATGACCGTTGTCAATAAGAAGCTGGACAATGCCGGTACGATTCCGGATGGCTATGAGGTCAGCAACGAGTGGGGCGAGCAGCGCATTTCCATCAAGGCTGATTTGACGGCGGTGGGCGAAGGCGCACAGCAGCAGCAGAGAATCAACATCTCCATGAAGCCGAATGAGAATACCGGCGGTTCGGAAACGATCCTCAACGGCAAGGTGGATATGACCGTCAAGGTTCACTGCAAGATTGCCGACGACTTCCTGGCAACCGCGGTGAACGGCAGTTTGGCGCTGGGCGTGCTGAACAACCAGCTGGACGTGAGATACGACGCGGCGCTCTATCACAAGGAGCAGAAGACCGAGCTGACCTACGAGGAAGAGACGGTCGAGGCGGTGAACGTCCAAAAGGGCTACAGCGTCAAGGGCGGCGACCAGCAGGCGCGAATCACCTACACCATCGACATCAACCAGGCAGGCGCGAAGCTGAATCCGGCATCCAGCACGCTCAGGCTGACGGATACGCTGACCTATGACGTTCTTGGATTGGCTGGCGTGTATCCTTATCTGCGCAATGTGACGTTGGATGAAGGTTCCTTCAGGCTATATGAGGCGTTGAAGGATGAAAACGGCAATCCGATTCTGGACGTTGATGAAAGCGGCAAGGGGCATCTGCTGCGCGGCGCAGAGATAGAGAAGTATCTCTGGAAGATGGAGTTCACGGAAACGGAAAACATCAACAGTAATTCCAACTACAATTACAATGAGAAGGTAAAAGGAACGGTTCCCACTCAACGTTACCTGAACATAACCGTCACCGTTCCGGACGGCAAGGCGCTGATTCTGGAATACACGGCGCAGGAGAACATTCTGCTGCCGCCTGAGGTGACGAACGAGTACAACTTCAACGACGTGAACCACAAGGGCATCAGTCCGGCGTTGAGAAACCACGCAAACCTTGAAGGAAAAGACGGCTCAAGTACCGAACTGAACAACAGCAATAACGACTACTTCAGTCAGGGCGGCGGCTACATCCACAACAATCTGGTCATCCGCAAGGTGGACAGCGCGAACACCTCGCTGCTGCTGCCGGGGACGGAGTTCACCCTCTACGCATGGAACACGGAAACCAACAAGTTCGAGGCGGTTGGCGGCGAAAATGGTAAGGTCTACACGGATCAAAGCGGTATGATTACTTACCAATACAATTCGGAGAAGCTGAACGAGCGTCCGCTCGACCCGAACGTCGCGTACATGCTGGCGGAAACGAAGGCAGTCGAGCCGTACCACCTCGTGCTGGAGGATCGCCCGCTGGTCGTCTTCCACATCGTTCCGAGAGCGGACGATACCGAAGCACATCCGGAGAGATACCCGGACGGTCTCAACAATGGCAACTTCGGCACGATTTCAAAGAGTCGGCTGCAGGAGCTCATGACTGCTTCCGGCATCAAAGGCGTGGTGGATGGACCGCACACCGTCAACGGCTCTGCGAGCATCAGCATTCAGGTGAAGAACAGCAAGGACCGCCACGACATGGAGGTGCAGAAGAACTGGGCTGGCGACGACGCCCATGAGAATGCGCGCCCTGCCAGCGTACTCGTGATGCTTCGCCGCTATGCGCTGACGCAGGAACAGTATACCGACGTGCTGAACACGGATGCAACGCAGAATCCGCAACGCATCCTGTCTGCGGAAATGGTCAACAATAGCACGAAGGTTGCGCAGCAGTTCCCGGAGAATCAGGACGTTACGGTAACGCTGAACCTGCTTGATGGCGCACTTGACAACGCTGCGCGTATTGTGGCTCGCGTAGACGGAAAAGAAGTGGTCTTGGAACCGCAAGATACGTCGAGAAAACAGTTCGTTTACACCACCAAGATGACGCATCAGAAAAAAGTGATTTTCTGCTTGCAGTGGAAAAACTGGGAAGGAAAATGGCAGGACGGTCGCTACTATAACAACGTGAGCATCACGATGACCCCGGAAGGCACACCGGTTGACGAAGTGCCGACGCAGGTCACGCAGTTCACCGACGCGCAGTGGGCAAAAATTCGCCAGCACCCGGACGACGCTTACGGCGGTCGCGAGGCTACGCTGACGGCAGCGAACGGCTGGCACACCCAGTGGTCGCAGCTGGAATCCACCGGCGCGGACGCGAACGGCAACAAGCTCTACTACATTTACTACATCGTCGAGGGCAAAGTGCCGAGCTACACCACATCCGGCATCACCTACACCATCGACCCGAACGCCAGCAAAACCACCGGCACGGTCACGGCGACGCTGACCAACACGTACCGCCCGGAGGACAAGTACGGCGAAATCAGCATTGACCTGTCCAAGGAATGGTACGCGCCGGATGGCACAAAGCACACGATTACCGAGGAATTCGGCGGCGTACAGGTCGCGCTCTACAAGACGCGCTGGGATTACGTCAACGGCGCGTGGACGAAGGGCAGCACGGAACGCCGCGACACGGTCACGCTGGCAGAAGCGAACAAATGGAGCACCAAGTTCGAGGGGCTGGAAACCTACACGGTCGCCATGGAAAACGGCGTTGTCCAAAACGCCCGCGCCTACACCTACAGCCTCCGGGAACTGAACGTGCCGAGCGGCTTCTACTGCCAGCTGGCATACAGCGGTCTCCCGCAGCACCCGAGCGAGTACTTCACGGACGGGAATCCCGCCAATCCGAAGGCGGACACGCAGAACGCACGCGGCACGGCGACGCTGCGGAACTACGAGATCGCGAAGCTGACCATCGAAGCCGAGAAGCGCTGGGGTGAAGGCGCGAAGCCTGAAAACATGCAGGATACGCTGACCTTCCGCCTGACCCGCGAAAAGCAGGAGAACGGCGCGTGGGTCGCGGACGACAGCTTCCAAGCGGTCACGAGGGTCATGAGCATCAGCAGCCTGAACACGAGCAAGGTCGTGTTCGGCACTTTCCCGAAGTACGCTGTGACGGGCTTCGACGAGCAGAATCAGCCCATCAGGCAAAGCTACCGCTACAAGGTGGAGGAGGTTAAGTACCAAAACGAAGCCACCCTCCCGTTCAGCGTCAGCTATAGCCCGGTGGACGGTTTCGTGACGACGGAGGGCGATGCGAACACCAGCACCACCGTCACCGTGACGAACAACAAGCTGACGAGCGAGAAGGAAGGTCTGTACCGCTTCAACGTGGCGAAGCAGTGGCTGGACGCTTCCGGCAATCCCGCGGACAAGCCCACGCCGGAAGGCACGAAGGCGAAGATTACCGTGAAGCGCACCCGCCATGTCTATGCCCCGGATACGGGCTGGACAGCGGAAACGCCCACCGCAAAGACAATCGAGCTGGACACCACAGCAACGTATACGGCGCTTTGGGCAGAATGGAACGAAACGCAGTCGGTTTATGCGCAATACAACGCCGACGGCACGGTGAAATCCGCGTGGGCGTACACCTACGAGGTGTCGGAAGCGGCGATTGACGGCTACTTCGGCACGCAGCATCTGCCTGCGGACTTCCCGCAGCAGCCGAGCGACTACTTCACAGACGCGGCACTGACCGATATCAAGGAGATTTATCGCCAGCCGCTGACGGACACGCTCCCGGAAGTGACCGAAAAGAACTACTACGTCGAGCGGTTCAACGTCAAGGTGGACAAGACTTGGGCGCGCTTCCGCGACAGGGATGAGCTGACGTTCTGCTTGATTCAGGCGAAGAGGCGGCTCACCTTTGACCGCAATGACAAGCCCATCAAGACGGCTGATCAGCAGTACACCTACGTCACGAAAAACTGGACGGAGGGCGGCGAAGAACCGGTCTGGGAGTTCAACAACCTGCCGAAGTACTACTTTACGGTGAATGAGAACGGCGAAGCGCAGAAGAAGCCGTACTACTATTACATCGTAGAGGGGTACGAAACGATTAATGGTGCGCTAAACCCGTATCTGTATCAGGTGAGCTACACAGGCGACGCTACGCTTGTCAAGAAAACAACCGGTGCGGTGAACCAGCCTGCGGACGGCGGAACGGCGAACATCCACGCGAGGAACCTGCCGGGGTATGAAGTGGGAAATCTCAACCTCAATTTGACGAAAGAATGGGTCAATGTCAACGAGAAGCCGGAAAAGGTTACGCTCAACTTGACTGAGACAACGCATTCATGGGATAAAACAGAAGGGTGGATAACTTACGACCCCAGCGAGCGTTCCGTCGAAATAATGCCGGATGCGAATGGAAACTGGACAACAACGCAACCGCTGCAAGCGTACTCTGTTGAGTATAATCCGGACGGCTCTATTCACACGGCGTATGTTTACACCTATGAGCTGACGGAAGCCCCTGTGAACGGTACGATGCCTGTTTACAGCTTCTCGGAGAACTGGCCGAAAGAAGTGGGCGACGTCCTTGAACTCAATTCGGATGGTGCGCCAACCAGGGTGAAGGACGAGTTCAGATTCTCTTCGACATCACCGTTTGGGTTCATGCAAACCATCGCGGACGCAAGCGCAACGATTCAGAACCTGCCGAAGGGGAAGCTCGAGATTGAGAAGAAGTGGGCGCCGGAGGTTGCCAATGGCAACCAACAAAACCCGCATCAGATCAAAAAAGTGAAGGTTCAGGTGGATCAGTATTACCTCGACGATAACCCATACGGAATCTGGTATCTGTCGAACGTCATGTACTTCGTCTACCTGACGGAAGAGAACGGCTGGAAGGCTGCCATTGACAATCTGCCCTTGTACGGCTATAAGGATAGTAAGCTGGTTCAGTACCGCTACAAGGTCTCGGAAGCCATCGGCGGAGATCCTGACGTGTCAGCCGAATGGGGAAACAATTACGGTTACGAGTTCTCCGGAGACGTACTGGTTGACGAATACAAGAATAGCCAAAGGTTCTACCGCAGCTACTACCTTGAGTTCAAGGACAATGTCAGCAACGTGACCCTGACCAACATTCCGCGAAGCATCACCATTGAAAAGCAGTGGACGGATGCGAACACATACGGTGAGGACGGCGAACAGCGCGACATCTACTTGGAAATTCAGTGGAAGAGCGCCGGCAAGAGCAAACTCTTTGACTTGTTCGATCCAGACTTGTACAACACATGCACGTTTACCTGCGAACCGGCTACGCTCACGGCGGAAAAGGTGACAATCAACGGCAAGAATTACCTGCATGTGTCCGGCGTCGTCCCGAAGACGGCGGATGGCGCAGCCTCCTGGCGCGTCACCATTTCAGACTTTTTCACCTCCACCGCGGACGATACCTTCGTCATCCGCGAGGTGGAAAGCATGGGTTACCTGAACAACCTGCCGGACGGTCAGACGGAAATTCGCCTCAACAGCGTCGCCACGATTACCAACACGCCGACGAAGCTGAAAATCACCAAACAGTTCAAGCAGGCGTATTTCCCCGTAGGAAGCGAAAGTGAACTGCCGCTGAATGTCCGCAATACCGTCGTGTACCTGCAAATCTGGCGCGAAAAGCGTGATGGCGCTGGTCTTACCCTATCCCAGGAACGCTACACCACGCCCTTGCTGGGTATGCTGGAAGCGAACATGGACGCGACGATCTTGCCGGACGGCACCGTGAAGCTGACGGTCGGCACGGACACGCCGACGGACGCCGCAACGCTGACGCTGACACGCCTGCCGCGCTACTGGTTCGACAAGGATACAGGCGCAAGCGGCGAATGGTACTACTACGTCAAGGAAGTGGACGCGGAAGGCAACGAAGTCCATTCGGCTTCTGCCCCGACGAACGGCGAACGGCCGGAAATCAACCTGAACGTCAAGACACTCACCGTCACCAACACCCTGACTGACGTCAGCGCCCGCAAGGTCTGGACGTCGCTGGACAATCAGTTCACACTGAATCCCGCGAACCTCCCGGACATCACGCTGACGCTCAAGCAGACCACCGCGGAAGCGGCGGCGGACGGCGACAAGATCATCGCGACCGTTACCCTTGGCTGGGACGCGGAAGCGGGGAAGGTTGTCGCGAAGAATCTGGATGGCTGGCAGTTTGGCGAAGTGGTTGAATACACCGCGCCGGAAGGCAGCAAGAACATCTGGTGGGGCTACAAGTGGTACAATCTCCCGGCGTATGACGCGGAGGGCAACATCTACCGCTACTACGCCAAAGAGCAGACCCCGGTGGGCAGCGGCTGGCAGCTGGTGACGGACGACCCGAACGCCACGAACACCGCGCCGATTCCCGCAAACAGCGAAAATCGCGTCTTCCAGATTACGAACACACCCATTACCTACACGCTGCCCGAGACGGGCGGCATCGGCACACTGCCGTTCACGGCGGGCGGTCTGCTGCTGATGGCAGCGGCGGCATTGCTGCTGGGGCAGGAAATCAAACGCCGGAGGGAAGGCTGCTGAGCAGTCGGCAGCCCCCTTCCGGGGCAGCTCAATCCGTATACGCGGGCGAAAGCCCTTGTATAAACATGGGGAAAAAAACGACGGGAGGAGGAATGAAAAAAGCATAGCAGCTATACGTCAGGAGACCTCCCGACGTAGGCAACCCCGGTAATCCCCGAAAAACGTTTCCCAATGAGTGAAAAACGACAACGAAAAGGAGAAAAACCATGAAAAAGTTTTGGGCAATTCTGCTGGCCATGATGCTCGTGCTGAGCATGGTCACTGTCGCGGGCGCAACGGAAGTGGAAAATCCGTCTACGGGCGCGGAAGGCGATACGCCGACTGCTACCGGCTTTACGATTCAGGTAAATCCGAAGGACGATGTGACACACGAATACGAAGTGTACCAGATTTTCACTGCTGATGTTGAGACAAATGCAGGTGAAAAAGTGCTGACGAGCGTCAAGTGGGGCACAAACGCCAAGAACGACACTGCTGCGGTCAGGACTGGTGATCCTGTGCCGGACGCTGTTCTGGAGGCTCTGAAAACTGTTTCGGGCACGAATCAGGAAAAGCTGGCTGAAATCACGAAGTATTGGTATGCTGACTCCACTCCGGTTGATAAGTTCTCTTCCACCAAAGCAGCCCCCGGCAAGAGCAAGAAACTGACCCCTGGCTATTACCTTGTGCGGGACAATCAGGCAAAGCTGGAAGGCAAGGACGGCGCTGCCACGCTGCTGATTGTAAAGGTGCTGGATAAGGACATCGTTGCGACTGCAAAGTCTGAAAAGCCCTCTGTGGACAAGCAGGTACAGGACGAAGTTGCTGATGCCGAAAAGAACGGCGGAGAAGTGAATCCGGAAGGCTGGGGCGAGAGTGCCGACCACGCGCTGTTTGAAAACTTCAAGTTCCGTCTGGTCGCAACCATTCCGGTCAATGCGGATTATAATGACTATCCGACGTACAAGCTGGTCTTCAACGACACCATGTCCAAGGGCATTACCTTTGTTCAGATTGATTCTGTGAAGGTGAACGGCATCGCACTGAAAGCTACCGATTATGTTTGCACTGCAACGCCTGGTCAGAAGGGCGCAGGCAAGGTTGATGAAAATCAGGATAAGCCGTCTTGGACGCTCACAATCGAAGACCTGAAGAAGGTGATGAAAGAAAACACCAGCATCACTGCTACGGACAAGATTACGGTTGAGGTTGTTTACACGGCGTATCTGAACGAAGAAGCGCAGGTCTTCAACGCGAGCGCAAACAGCACGAACAACAAGAACAGCGTCGATTTGGAATACTCCAACAACCCCAATGCTGATGGCATGGGTAAAACGCCGGAAGACCATGTGTGGCTCTTCACCTATGTTGTGAACAACACGAAGTATGCGAACACGGCTGAAGTAGGCAAAGAACTGGCTGGCGCTGGCTTTACGCTTTATTACGGCGATGGCAGTGACAACCGCGTTGTTAAGCTGATGAAGAAGACACTCGAGACTCCCGATCCGCTGGAAGAGGGTAAGTTCTACGTCTATGAGGATCAGACTGTGCCGACTGGCTATGTGGCTGTCGAAAACAATGAAATGATTACGACAGCCAATGGTAAGTTCAACATCATCGGTCTGGATCACGGCACGTACACGCTGAAGGAAACCACGGTTCCTGCTACCTATAATCCGCTGGATCCTGTCACCATCACGATTTCGGCAGACCACAAGGAAGCTGCTGGCGGTGCAAGTGCAGCTATGGAACTCACGGCGGCTTCTACGATGAACAACAAGCTCGTCAACAAGTCCGGTGCGACCCTGCCTGAGACCGGCGGCATCGGCACGACCATCTTCTACGTGCTGGGCGGCATGATGTTCGTGGGCGCGGCGCTCATCCTCATCGTTCGCCGCAAGGCCGAAGCGGACGAAATCTAATTTCTCTCCCGCAATTCGTTGAACATCCCCATGTTCTGATGAAACCCCTGCCGGGCGGTGCGCGCAATGCCGCCGCCCGGCATTCCCAAATGGGAAAATGAAGCATGTTTGCAGAAAGGAGGCGGCTCATGAAGCGCAATATGACAACCATTTTGCTGTTTGTGGTGCTGTTTGTGGGTCTGGCGCTCCTTCTGTACCCGTCCGTGTCGGATTTCTACAATTCCTTCCACCAGTCGCGTGCCGTAGCCACCTACAACACGGTGGTGGAGCAGGAGTCCAAGAAGGATTACGAGGCGGATTGGGCGGCGGCAAACGCTTATAACGAAAAACTCCGCGCACAGTCCACCGTTGATCGCTTGATCATGACCGACGAGGAGCGCGAGGAGTACGACGCGGTGATGAATGTCGGCGGTTCGGGCATCATCGGGGTGATTGAGATTCCGCAGATTGCCGTGACGCTGCCGCTGTATCACTCGACGAACGCCAACGTGCTTCAGGTCGCCGTCGGTCACATTGAGGGCACAAGCCTGCCGACTGGCGAACCGGGGACGCATTCCGCCTTCTCGGCGCATCGAGGGCTGCCCTCCGCCAAGCTCTTTACCAACCTTGACCAGCTCACCTACGGCGATACCTTCACCCTCCGCGTGCTGGACAAGGTGCTGACTTACGAAATCGACCAAATTCTCATTGTTGAGCCGCATGACGTCAGCGCACTGCAAATCTATGACGGCATGGATTTGTGTACGCTCGTCACCTGCACGCCCTACGGCATTAACTCGCACCGGCTGCTTGTCCGCGGACACCGGGTCGAAACGTCGCTTGCGCAGCTATCCGTGCGCATCTCCGCGGACGCACTCGTGATTGACCCCTACATCGTCGCGCCGATTGTCGCCGCGCCGATGCTGCTGATTCTCCTCATTCTCATGCTGGTAACAACCAGCCCGAAACACAAGAAGCGGAAAGGAGCTGAGCGGTCGTGATGAGCCGCAAACCCTCGCGCCTGCTGGCGCTTGTCCTGCTGACAGCATTGTGCTGCCTTCTGCTTGCGCCCTGCGCGCTTGCCTTTGAACGGGTGGATTTGACGCACCCCTTGACGTTTGCCATTCAGGCGGATGACAACGAGGATGATGCGCACCTGCCCGGCGTGACCTTCCAGCTGTATCAGGTGGCGGACATGGATGCGGACGCTCGGTTCGCCCTGCGCAGCCCGTACAGCACCCTGAATATCGACATTAACGCGCTGAAGAACGCGGCGGACTGGGCAGCTGCGTCCGAAGCGATGAAAGCCCTCACCGCGTCCGAAACGCCTGATTTCACCGGCACGACGGATGAAAACGGCAGAGTAACATTTACGGGCCTGAACCCCGGTCTGTACCTTGTTTCCGGCACGCCGGTTATCATCGGCGGCTGGGCGTACAGTTTCCAGTCCTTCCTGACCTCTGTGCCGACGCGCAATGTGGACGACGAGTGGCAGTACGATGTCCTCTCCACCATCAAGCTGGAACGTTCACCCGCGCTGATTGACCTTGAGTGCGTCAAGGTGTGGGACGACGACAACCGCGGCACATATCGCCCTGTGCAGATTGAAATTCATCTGATGCAGGACGGTCAGCATATCGACACGGTGATTCTGAACAGCGAAAACAACTGGCATCATATCTTCAAGGATTTGCCGGCTGACCATGTGTACACCCTCAACGAGATTCTGGGGTCTGATGTGTACTATGAGCCGGAATATTCCATCGAAAACGGCGTGTATGTGATTACCAACCGCCGCACGGTCACGCCGACCCCGACCGCCCCGATTCCCGAAACGGGGCAACTGTGGTGGCCGGTGCCGATTCTGGCGGGTGCGGGCATGATTCTGTTCGTCATTGGCTGGATTCTGCACCGGAAATGGAGCCAAGAGCATGAAGAACCGTAAGGGCAATTTGCTGATGACGCTGGGGCTGGTGCTGATTTTGGCGGCACTGGCGCTGGTGGGCTACAACCAGTGGGATGCCAGCCGCGCGCAGCAGGAGTCGGATGATGCGCTGATGGCGCTGGAGCAGATTCGCATTCAGCGGCAGATGGAATCGCAGCAGACCGCCTGCTGCCGGG
>OGTB01001492.1_pt1 | contig 15479 bp, 18 predicted proteins | sample 1553611 | NCBI WGS metagenome assembly OGTB01 (sample SAMEA2580032, study PRJEB22360) | human gut metagenome | biome: human gut; feature: human-associated habitat; material: faeces | place: Denmark | collected 2008/2010 | reverse complement strand
AACAGTCCCAAAACCGCTCCCAGCAAAAAGCCTGCGGCAATCCGCCACAGCGAGCCAAGGGCGCTACGCCAGAATTCCACATGTCCCGCGAGAACGATAATCGCCCGCAATGCCTGCAGGGGTGTCACCACCAGCAGGAAATTATCCACACACACTGCCGTGATCTGCCATACCCCCAGCCAAAAGAGCAGGATCATAAATTTTTTAATGTATTTTTTATCCTTATTCTGCATCATAATAGAAATCAGATTCCGGAAGTCCGCCGCCGATAGACAGAGAATCCTGGTGGAACAGTACGTCAAGGTATCCGGACAGTGCCTGCTTCATGTCTGCCTTATCCATATAAGTAATGTTGCATCCTGGGATTGCTTTCTGTGCAATGGGCTCCTTTGCCACGATCTGTGCTTCCACTGCCAGCGCAGCACCGGTGGTGGGATCTGCATTGATGGCTTCGGCACTTGCCTTATGTTCTTCCATAAAAGATTTCACTGCATCCTCATGCTCTTCCAGGAATTCCTTGCGTACCACCGTGACACCTGTGACCATGCTGCTGCCGCTTACACCCTGTATCTTATTCCACTCTTCGTTTAAGTCAAAGATCACTTTCAGTGCATCATTCTGCATGCAGGCTGCAGTGACGAAGGGCTGGGGCAACAGTCCGATGGCTGTGGGATCCTCTGCCAGCACAGATGCCACCTCTGTTGCTTCGGATTTATATTCCAGTGTCACATCGTCCACAGACATGCCATTGGCAGTCAGCAGATATTGCAATACATAGTCCGGTGTGGTTCCCTTTCCGGTTAAATAGATGGTCTTACCCTTCAGATCCGTAAAATCCGCAAGGTCATTCTCTCCGGATACCATGTACAATACCCCCAGTGTATTGATGTCGATCACTTCCACACCGCCCTGTGTCTTATGATAGAGGATACTTGCCACATTGGCAGGTATCAGTGCGATATCCAGGTCACCTTTTACCATTAGCGGCAGGATCTCGTCCGCACCGGTAGCCATCTGAAACTCATAGGCATTAGAAGTCTCTCCTTTTTCTGCCTTGTCCATTAAAAATAAAAGTCCCAAAGATGTCGGGCCTTTTAAGGATGCCACACGCACTACTGTGTCATCCACATCCGTATTTTCTGCTGTAGCTTCTGTACTTTCCATTACGGCTTCCGTACTCTCTGCAGGCTGTGTACTCTCTGTCATCAGACTTTCTGCTGCGCTCCTGCTATTCTGTGTCTGTCCACATCCGGTAAGACCGCTGCATAACAGTCCAAGTGTCAGTACCAGCGCCAGCGTTTTTGTGATTCCTGTTTTCTTTTTCATTGTTTTGTCGCCTTTCTCTTCTCAGCTCCGTGCTTCGGAGTCAGTCATTTCTGTGGGATTCCGGTCAGTGGATCCGATGCCGCGCTTTCCAGTCTCCGTTTGTTCTGTTGCTTTTTGATTATAACATAAAATGAAAAACTTACCAGCATGAAAAAACAGCCGGTGCTCATACTAATACCAAGATAAGTGATCACAAACAACGCTTATCTGAAACACAAAAACAATTCCAAACGGAGGTGAACGAAATGGCAAGTAAAACCAATAGAGTAGAAGTTCCCGCGGCTAAGGCAGCAATGGACCGTTTCAAGACTGAGGTTGCATCTGAGCTGGGTGTTAATCTGAAAGAGGGTTACAACGGCGACCTTACTTCTAAGGAAGCAGGAAGCATCGGCGGCGAAATGGTTCGTCGTATGATCAAGAAGCAGGAAGAGCTGATGAAATAAGCTCTGCCGGAATCCTCGGAATCGACAGGAACAAAAAAGAAGCTGTACAGAGAATCCCTCTGTACAGCTTCTTACTGTGTCAGGATCTTTGGTTAACTACGCGCTTCTCTGTGCTCCGCACTCTCGAACCGCTACATCCATTCGCATTCCGGGCTATCGCCCTACTTGCTCATGTCTGTTTGATTGTCTAATAGATATGTGGTCTCGCCTGCAAGCAGTCATCCCACATATCTATTGACAATCTATTCACCAAAGACTGCTCTGTAATCTGCCTGGAACTTGGCAATACCGGCATCAGTCAGAGGATGTTTTACCATCTGCTCTATAACCGCGTAGGGAACGGTTGCAATGTCAGCACCAGCCAGAGCGCAATCGGTCACATGAATGGGATTACGCACGCTTGCTGCGATGATCTGGGTATCCAGGTCGGTTACCGCGAAAATATCAGCGATATCACGGATCAGGTCTACCCCTCTCGTGCTGATGTCATCCAGTCTTCCCAGGAAAGGAGATACATAAGTTGCGCCGGCGCGTGCAGCCAACAACGCCTGGTTTGCTGAAAAGATCAGTGTTACATTGGTCTTTATCCCTTCGGAGCTTAATACTTTACATGCCTTCAGACCTTCTACCGTCATAGGAATCTTGACTACCATATTGGGATGGATGGCTGCGATCTCTCTGCCTTCCTTGATCATGCCTTCCGCATCTACGGTGGTTGCTTTCACCTCACCACTGATGGGTCCATCTACGATGGATGCAATCTCTTTGATCACTTCTACAAAATCTCTGCCCTCTTTGGCGATCAGAGAGGGATTGGTCGTTACTCCGCAAATAACCCCCATGTCATTTGCTTTCTTAATGTCTTCTACTTTTGCAGTGTCAATAAAAAAACGCATAACTCTTCTCCTTTTTGCTATGTAAATTTAATTGGTCCGGTCCCGAAAGTGATCTGTGACCTCTAGTTACAGTATACTCATTCCGTCTGGAAACAGCAAGTAGTTTTTTATAAATTTTATTGATTGTGTTCGAGCACGGTGCGTACAACTACGGGCAGTACAACTTACGGATATAATAAAAATCAGACTCTTTGAATACCTGTCTGCGCACCCTCCCGGATGCATTCATCACGGAGAGCAGACGACGGAAGGTTTTCATATCCGGAATACGTCTCTGTCGCTCTGTATGAGTCGCCATCCGGCTTATTCTGCGAAGCCATTTTTCCTGTTTGTTGTGTTTCCCGTTTTTCTCTCCCAGCATGACCTCCAACAATTTTCCCATGGCATACACATCGCTTTCCTCCCCGGGTATCTCCCCCTGTCGGAACTGTTCCGGCGCACTGTAGGAATAATTGCCTGCTCCCGACCATTTTTCTTCTCTGTTCCACAGGCATCCCAGATCCAGGATCCCCACTCTGCCGTTGACACGGATCCGGATATTTTCCGGCTTCAGATCCCGGTAGAGAAATGGATGCTGCCGCTCATGAAGATATTGTATGCCTTCCGCGATCTGATCCGCGATCCACGCAGCATGTCCGGGAGTAAGTCTGCCTCTTCTCTCCAGCATTTTCCGCAGATCCATGCCATCCCAGAATTCCATGATAAGATAGCCCTTTCCTCCTTCCGTCCAATGTTCCACATACCCGGGGAATAACGGATGTCTGATCTCCTGCCAGTTCTCACATTCCCTCTGCCATTGTTCTGTGACATCGGACACTCTGCAGGCCCGGAATTCTCCGCTACTGTCTGTCACACGATAGACTTGGGAAAAGCTGCCTTCTCCCACCGGTACGGGACTGTGATATCCATGCCAGGCCAAAATCCTCTCCATTTCTATTCCGTTTGTACCGTTTCGTTGCTCTGTTTCCCTTTGCTCCATATAGCTTCTCCCTTTACCGGCAGAATCCATACCGCTCCCATATGTCTTCCGCCCCACTGCTCTGCCTTCCGACCCAGCTCTGCCAGCCGTCTCTCTGCCCGCTCCGCTCTGTCCGACAGTAGATCGCTCCCCACGCTTTCCGGTCTCAGGCAGCCTGCCAGTTCCTCTTCACAGTAATTCAGGAATCCATGATCCGTCAGCAAAATTGCTGTTCCTGCTTCGACTTCCCCCACCATGCACTGATCCTTCCAGACTTTCCACCCGGTTCTCCCAAACCTCTTGAAAAATCCGCAGAGATTCATCCTGCCGTGGTCAAACAGAAGCACTCTGCTGTCCACACACAGTACTCCCGCATAATTGCTGTTTTTGTCTACTGCCGCAAGCTGTTTCGACCATTTTTCTCTTATCCTTTCTTCCGTGTACGATTTCCAGATATCCCTCCCCTGCAATTCCTCTTCTATTTTGTTCTGCAGATTCATCAGCAGTTCCCTGTTGTCGGAAATACAGGCATATACCACAGAGGCTTTCCTGCGACGGTATTTTCGTTGTTGCAATGACAGAAATATATTTGGGACCGTCTCCTTTTGCCAATAGCAGGCCGTAACATGCTCCATACGCACTTCTCCCTTCTATCCTATCTATCCTAAACACAGATACATATATTCTTTTCATTCTTCAGGGTTTATTTGCCGACCGGCATGAAAATGATATCAGAATCGCGTCTTCCGCGAACGTAAAAAGAGCATACCATGCGGTATGCTCTTTGTCAACGGATAATAAGATATCCCGGATACTCTATCCGAAAATATTTACCAGATCGTTAAATAACAGGAACACCATCAGCACCATAAAAAACACGAGTCCGATGAAGTGTACCATGCCCTCTTTTTCCGGGGGCACCGGTTTGTGCGTAATGGCTTCCCAGATCAGGAATACCAGTCTGCCGCCGTCCAATGCAGGAATCGGCAGGAGATTCAGGATCCCCAGATTCACCGTAAGCATCAGGGTGATATTCAACATATTCACCAGTACATTCTGCCAACCGTAATCCTTGGTACTTTCGTAGGTCTTGCCAACAACATTTACCGCGATGCCTACAGGGCCTGCCACATCCTGCCTGGAGACCTGCCCCTGCACCAGCATCGCCAGGCTCTTCCAGGTCATCGTCACACAATAACGCATCTCATACCAGGAGTAACGGAAGCAGTCCAGTCCGGACAGCTGTACAAAATCCGCGTTACTGATGCCGATCATATAACGTCCTGCACTCTCATCATACTTAGGAGTCAGGGTTGTAGTTCCTTTTACTCCGTCACGCTCATACTGTACCGTGACATTCCCGCCCCGGTAGGTCAGCGTAAACAGCTGTATTTCTTCATACAGATGAATCTTACTGCCATTCAGAGAGAGAATTCTGTCTCCGGGCTGCAGTCCGGCTTCCTGCGCCGCACCGCCATCCACGATCTCCGTCGCCACGGGATCACGGATCACGATCAGATTCACCATAATAAAAGCAATGATAAATCCAAGGATGAAATTAAATACCGGTCCCGCCAGGACAGTGGAGATCCGCGCCCATACATTGGCATTTAAAAACGATCCGCTGTGGTCTTCCCCGTCTTCTTTTTCATTCAGTCCATCTTCGCCTTCAAACATACAGGCTCCACCGATGGGAAGCAGCTTCAGAGAATATTTGGTGTCTCCTTTTTGAAAAGAAAACAGATTCGGACCCATGCCCACGGAAAATTCTATCACATGAATCCCATTGGCTTTCGCCAGCAGAAAATGTCCGAATTCATGTGAGATGACCACCACCCCGAAGATCAATACAAACAAGATCAATGTAACCATTTATTGCCTCTCATATCATGCTTCTATTTTAGGATCAGAATCCCTTGCCGTCGATATAACTGTAAACAGATGCTTCTGTCTCCAGGATTTCCTCCACATTCGGGTTCTCGATCACCTTATGCTGCTCCATGGCTTCCTGAATCAACTCCGGGATCTGAAGATAAGCGATCTTGCGATCTAAGAACAGTCCTACTGCTTTCTCGTTGGCTGCGTTGTACACCGTAGGCATACTGCCACCGATGCGTTGTGCATCATAAGCAAGCTTCAGTCCGTAGAACGTCTCCATATCCGGCTTCTCGAATGTCACCTGTGCCAGTTCATAGAAATCCAGCCGTCTGCCCGCCATCGGACGACGATCCGGATAGAACAGCGCATACTGGATCGGGAGTTTCATATCCGGAGTTCCCAGCTGTGCAATTACCGCACCGTCCACATATTGTACGGCGGAATGAATAATACTCTGGGGATGCACAATGACCTGGATCTGATCCAGATCCACACCAAACAGCCATTTTGCTTCCATGACTTCCAGTCCTTTATTCACCATGGTGGATGAATCTATCGTAATCTTCCGTCCCATGGACCAGTTTGGATGTTTTAAAGCATCCTCTACCTGAATATTCTGCAGCTGTTCTCTCGTCTTTCCTCGGAAGGGTCCACCGGATGCAGTCAGCAGAATTTTCTCGATCCTGCCCTTCGGTTCTCCGTTCAGTGACTGGAAAATAGCACTGTGTTCACTGTCCACCGGCAGGATCTTCACACCCATCTTAGCCGCCAACGGCATAATGATGTGTCCGGCAGTCACCAGAGTCTCTTTATTTGCAAGAGCAATATCCTTTCCTGCCTCAATGGCCGCGATCGTAGGTCTGATACCAATCATGCCCACAATGGCCGTCACTAATACCTGTGCTTCGGGCATCACTGCGATCTCCAGCAGTCCGTCCATTCCGGTCACGACCTTCACAGGAAGATCCGCAACACGGCTGCGCAGATCCGCTGCCGCCTCCTCGCTCCACATACCTGCGATCAACGGATGGAATTCTCGGATCTGCTGCTCCATCTGTTCTACACTTTTTCCTGCTGCCAGTGCTACCACCTGCAGCTCCGGATTATTCCTCACGACTTCCAGAGTCTGGGTTCCGATCGAACCGGTAGACCCCAGAATTGCTATCTTTTTCATGTATTTTCGCTCCTCTATCTGAGTCCCATCAGCAAAATGGTAAGGAAATAGGTCATCGGTGCTGTCACCGTCATACTGTCAAAACGATCCATAATCCCACCATGTCCGGGAATCAGTTTCCCATAATCTTTAATATTATGGTTCCTCTTGATGGCAGAGGCCGCCAGATCTCCCACCATGCTCATCACTGCACCTGCGGCGCAGATAAAGGCAATGATCCATGTAATTGTCCGGTCCGGGAATGCCGTCTCAACAAAAAAATGTGCATACAGTCCACCGATCAGTGCTGCCCCGACGACACCGCCGATACAGCCTTCCAAGGACTTATGAGGACTTAATTCCGGGAAAATATGCTTCTTCCCGATCAGCTTTCCGACGACATAGGCACAAGTATCGCATCCCCAGGAACTGATCAGGATCAGCCATACCAGATAGATTCCGGTCTCACACTCGCGGGTGAGATAGACAAAGGACAACAGCACCGGTGCATACAGGAAGGAAAATACCGCTGCCATGACCTGACTTGCCTCGTATTTCGGAAACAATGCCACATAACAGAACATTTCTGCCATGAACAGGCCCACGATACACATGAGCAGTAATGTATGATCCCTGGTAAAAAACAGTGTTGCGTAATATGCCGTCACGCCCACAAAGCCGATCCACTCCAGTGCATTAAAATTTTTTTCATCCGTTGCACATCTTAATGCCTTGGTAAGCTCTCTGTATGCAATCAGAGAAATAAGCCACAGCGGCACTGCTAAAAATATATTGCCGAAGCTGAACGTAGCCAGTGCAATGACAAGCAATACAATGCCACTGAGCAAACGGGTCCAAAACATAAGCTATTCCTCCTTCAGGCCGCCATATCTTCTGTCTCTATGATTATATGCTTCCACAGCCTTCATCAATTCTTCTTTTGTAAAATCCGGCCAGGGAACCGGAGTAAAGTAAAATTCCGTATAAGCCAGCTGCCACAGCAGGAAATTGGAGATTCTCTGCTCATTGCAGGTACGGATCAACAGATCCGGATCCGGTATCCCAGCGGTATCCAGATAATCTTCCAGCATATCCGCCGTGATGGCTTCCGGTGATACTTCCCCGCTTTGTACCTTTGCGGACAGTTTTTTTACCGCACGGATGATCTCATCCCTGCCACCGTAGTTGATGGCAATCTGGAAATGCAGACCGTCATTGTTCTTCGTAGCTTCTTCCAATTCCGCGATGCGGGTCTGAATGTCCTGATCCAGTCTGGTCTTATCTCCCAGAACTCTGACGCACATACGATTTTTTTCGGCAGTCTTCAGACAGGTTTTCATATAATTGCGCAACAATTTCATCAGCGCATCCACTTCGTCCTGCGGCCGGTTCCAGTTCTCTGTGGAAAAAGCATATACCGTGAGATACTGAATCCCCATACGGTACGCCTCCTCACAGATCACTTCTACCGTTTTGGCCCCCTGCACATGACCGTAGTTACGGGGCATTCCTTTTGCCTTGGCCCAACGGCCGTTACCGTCCAGAATAATCGCTACATGGTTCGGAATTTTCAAATTTTCTTCCATAATTTCAAACCTTCTTAAATCCTTAAACTGTCATGATTTCCTTGGACTTGCTGTCGATCAGGGCATCAATATCTTTTACATATTTGTCGGTAAGCTTCTGAAGCTCCTCCTCCAGACCTTTGATCTCGTCCTCAGACACTTCTGTCTTTGCCAGCTTCTTGAAAGCATCGTTACCGTCTCTTCTGATGTTACGGATGGCTACTTTGCCTTCTTCCCCCTTCTTCTTTACTTCCTTGACCAAGTCTTTTCTGCGCTCCTCGGTAAGCTCCGGGAATACGAGACGGATCACGCTACCATCATTGGAAGGATTGATACCGATATCGGAGGTCATGATCGCTTTTTCGATCTCCTTGATCAGAGACTTCTCCCAGGGAGCGATCTGGATGATACGTGCCTCGGGAACAGTTACGTTACCTACCTGCTGAATAGGGGTGGGAGTTCCGTAGTAGTCTACTCTCAGCTTATCCAGTACGTGAGGGTTCGCACGCCCCGCACGAATGGCAGCGAAATCTGCCTCTAAGAATTCAAATGCCTTCTGCATTTTATCACTATATACCTGTACTCTTGCGTCCATAATTTCCTCTCTTCTGCGCTCTGCGCCTTTCTATTATTTTGATTTTATACAGTTACTTTCGTTCCGTTGAACTTACCCTTCAGGGTATTCACAATGCTGTTTTCCTCATTCAGGCCGAATACCCACATGGGCATCTTGTTATCTCTGGCCAGAATGGATGCGGTCATATCCACTACCTGAAGGTTCTTCGCAATGACTTCATCAATGGATACTTCATCGTATTTTTTCGCCGTAGGATCCTTGGCGGGATCTGCATTGTATACACCGTCGATTGCCTTTGCCAGCAGAATTACATCTGCCTCTACCTCAATGGCACGCAGGACAACTCCGGTATCGGTGGAAAAATAGGGATGTCCCGTACCACCTGCGAAGAACACTACCATGCCCTTTGCAAAATATTTGTTGGCTCTGTCCTTAGAGAACAGCTTGGTAAAGGAGCCGCACTCGAACGGAGTCAGGATATTGGTCATCATGCCTACCGAGCGGAAAATCTCCGAGACATAAATACAGTTCATGACCGTGGCCAGCATACCGATCTGGTCAGCCTTTGTTCGGTCGATATTCTCACTGGAACGTCCTCTCCAGAAATTACCGCCGCCGATGACAATACCGACCTGGATGCCGTCATCTACCAGTTCCTTTACCTGCAGTGCCACCTTTCTGACGGTCTCCTCGTCGAATCCGGTCTTTTTCTCTCCTGCCAGTGCTTCACCACTGAGTTTCAGTAATATTCTCTTCATGATCGTATGCTCCTTATTTTGTTTTCTTTTTCTCAGGCTTATAATCGTCGAAGAAAGAAGTCGGGCTGACTTCCGCATAGCACTGTGAGCACATACCTTCGATCACCGCACCATTGTTGATCTGTACGGACTTAGACTTGATATTTCCCATTACGATAGCGGAAGAATCCAAAATGACAGGTCCCTGTACATCGATGTCACCTTTTACTGCACCTGCGATGGCCGCGCTGGTAGCGGTAATGTTGCCGATGACAACAGTGCTTGCTCCGATCTTCACGGAGCCCTCGCTCATGATCTCGCCGTTGATCTTCGCACCTTCTGCAAAAATCTCAGCTGCTTTGGAATTACCATTGATATATCCGGTAATGTTCAGTTTGCCCAGAATATCAATGTTTCCATTAATTGTGCCTACCAGATCCATAGATCCTTCGGAACTTACATCTCCGGTGATCACCATACCGGCAGTAATAATTGCGTTTTCATCTGATGCGGTCTTTACGTCCATTCTCTTCTCTGCTCCTTTGTTTTCCTCTCTATGTTCCTGTTCCAGAACACTTCCTACGGTCATATCGTTCTGAAGCACATGATCCAGATCCAACGCTGCTTCTTCCGCAGACTGTTCCGGTGTCTCTTCTGCTTCCTCCACAGGCTTTTCTTCTGCATTTGCCTGCGGGATCTCAATAGAATCCAGGTTCTTCAGCATCTCTTCCAACGCTGCATTATCCTTTGTTGCATCTGTGGGCTGCTCTGTCTGCACTTTTTCTGTCGTTTCCGGCATATTCTTAACCGGTTGCTCTTTAGTCTCTGCGACGTCTCCCTGATTCAGATCTTCTTCCGGCATCAGTTCATTCACCGCCTGTGACAGATCTTCCTTCAAATCTGAGAAAAATCCCATGATTATGTACCTCCGTTTATCTCTTGTTCTATTATAAATATTTTCTATAATATAATGCAATTCTCCGGTTCCCTGAACTTTCAAAATTGCAATTATTCCACATGATGTACCGGCCTGGTATTCTCCGTGATCGGCAAGATCACCGTATCCGGTCTGGCCAGAATATTTTCTATGATATCCGGTAATGCTTCCACCGTAGTCGGTTTCTCCGCAGAGTCATGCAGCAATATGATCGATGTATCTCTGGTATCGATATCCTCTGTACAATTCTCCAACAAGGTATCGATAGACAGATTCCTGCTTCCGCCATCTCCGGAGGACACATTCCAGTCAAAATATTCCACGCCCTGACTGTCCAGATAATCAATAAATTCATGCATATCAATATTGCTGACCGTATTGGAGCTGCCCCCAGGGAAACGATAATAGACGCTTTCCACACCGGTCGCCTGGTAGATGTCGTCTCTGATCCGTGCGAAATCTTCTGTGAAACTATCCAGCGATTCATAGAGTTCTTTATACTTGTGGCTGTAAGAATGCATTCCCAGGGTATGACCATCCTCCACGATCCGCTGCAAAGCCGCCTCCGCTTCAGAGCCATCCTTTCCCACCACAAAAAAAGTAGCTTTCACATGATACCGGTACAAAATATCCAGTATCTCATCGGTATAAATACTGGGACCGTCATCAAATGTCAGATAAACCTTGTGAATCATCTCCTGTCCGGGATCACTCTCCGGCGTATGCTCCGACACTTCACCGGAAGTTACTTCTTCCTGTGTTTGGACACCTTGCTGTATTGCAGTCTCTGACTGTAGCTGCTGCAACAGGGTCTGCCGTTCCCGGTCCCTGGCATCCAGTTCCTCCAGGCGCTGTTCCAGATCCCGCAAAGTCCCATTGATCGCATGCAGTCTGCAGATCAGATAGACACAGCACAGGATGGGAATCAACAGTCCTACGATCACAATGCCTATGATCATCTTCTTCAACCGCTGTACTCTTCTCCGCCGATCATCCGGCGCTGTCTGTTGGAGTTCTCTTGCCATAAATATTTCTACGTCTCTCTTCCTATTTCGAAATCTTTCCTTCCATCAGACAAGACTTCTGTAACAGTATAGCATATTCCACTTTTTTGGGAAAGAGATTTATGTAAAACTTTAAAAGCCGCGGCGGATATTCCTATCCCCGCAGCTTTTACCTCTATATTTCGATATTCCGTAATGATATTCCCCTCTGTGAATGAGTATTTCCTGTATGCCCGGGTTTTCTACCCTATTTCCTGCATTTTTCGCTCCGGATAATGCCCCATAATGAAATGTTGGAAAAAGAGCGCCGGAAGGTGATGGCTTCGAAACCGATACCATATCTCCTCCGGTACATTATCGAACTGGCAGATCTGACCGTCACTTGCGAACTCCATCTCCAACACCTGTCGTTGTGCATCGTACCCTGCGGATCTGATCATCGGATTAGCCAATATGTACCTTCTCATTGTCTTTTGTTCTCGCTTTCTGTTTCTGCTTTTGTCATCCCTGACAGAAATGTCCTTTACTATAATGCGTTCAGCTATATCTTTTCCCTGAAAGAGTTCCCCCTTTATACTTTCACGTTAAGATTTTGTCCCACCCACTATGACAATCGCAGATTATTTTATTTTTCCCTTCGTTTTACCCTTATGCAGGTGTTAGCATACTTTCTGAATACGTGTGCTGTATCCCACGCCCTCTGTGCCGGTCTGCGGATAACGTTTTTTCTGCTGTCCGCAGACCATACAATATTTAGTTTTGATCCAGTGTAGCAATATAAAAGTTTCGTTTATGGATAGTTAGTAGGTAAACTTAAATGCTCCCGTGTCGTTCACAACTTCTTCGTAGCCGTCTAAATCCGCATAATGTGTACAGATGACACGATATGTTCTGTCCTTAATGGCGTCCGCATATTTTAAATCTGCCGCAAAAATTGCTGAGTCATAAGATTCTGCACTATCTGAAGTCAGTACCGTTTTCCAGCCATACCACATCTTCTGCTGTACCTTAATATCTTTTACACCTATAACCTTGGCAGCTCCTATACAGGATGTAGTAAAGGTCATACATAACCCCTCGTCCATTTTAAATGCCATAATGATTTCGCAATCAAACATCGTTGTTATAGGCCGCACATCCGAAATACTATATTCCGGGCTCATGTTTGTTACAGTTACTTTCATAGTGGTATCCTCATTGAGATACGCTTCCTCTGCATGTGCTTCCTGTGCCGGCACGCTAAAAGCAAAAATCAGTGCCAATACCAAAGCAACCATTTTTCCACTCTTTTGTTTTCTTTTTCTCACTCGTGTTTTCCTTTCCTTCATAAGATTTTTTGCTACACTTTTAGAGGCTCAAATTGTCCCTCTATATAGTACATGTGATTTATTCTTCAAATCTTACAAAGAACTTTAACTTTTTTGAAAAAAGTTGATTGCATTAGTAACTTCTACTGCCACGCTTCAGAAAAAGAATTGCACGACTAACTTCTGCTTTGCCCTGTTTCTCGCCATTTTCAGGTTGTTTTTCATCCCTTTCTGACCTATAATAATTAAAAATGAATGGATTTTAGGGTACACTAAAGGAAGCCTCCAAAAGTCTTTTGCACGAGTAACTTCTGGTTGCCATCAACTGTTTATTCTTTTCTGTATCCTCCTGCCTGTTTTATTTATTTGATATTGTCAATATTGGTTGACACATTTATCTCAAAGATATCATTTCCTATGCAGCCAGGCCCAGAGATTGGTAGTATCTCTGACGCTTAATCATAGGAGGAAGCCCACCGTTGGCAGAGCAGATCCTCCTGTTGTTCCAGTAACTGATGAAATATCTCCAAATAAGAACTCTCAGCTCATCCGTGGTCAGGCTTTCCGTATTGTAGCGGTCATAGAGAAGCTCGCTTTTCATTCTGGCCCACATGCTTTCACATCGAGCATTATCGTGGCACCTGCCACCATCACTGTTCATGCTTTGTATAATGCCATATTTAGAAAGCGCCTGACGGTAGGTTTCACTGGTATATTGTCTTCCTCTGTCGGAGTGCACAATGGCACCTCGCAGATCAGGATGCGCCAGATAGGCATTATCCAGTGTATGCTCACACAGAGTTGCCTTCATGTTTGTTTCCATTGCCAGTCCCAGAACGCTGGAATCAAAGCAGTCGAAGATGGCTGAAACATACAGTTTTCCATCTTTTGCCTTGATTTCTGTGATATCAGTTACGCATTTTTCAAGTGGCTTATCAGCCTTGAACTCTCTCTTCAGAAGATCATCTGACTTACGTGCTTCCCGATCAGCCTTGGTAATGCCATTTGGCTTGCGCTTTGGCCGATGGACAAGTCCTATTTCATCCATAACCCTGTAAACGGTTCGTTCACTGGGGATCTTGATTCCCGTCGGATTCTTAAGGAGCAGTGCTTGGTACATGCGAATACGTCCATAGGTATCATTGCATTCATCCTCAGCATGGATCACTCTCATGGCATCAGCAAGATCCTGATATTTCCAAGGGCGATCTTTAATAGCAAGATATTTGTAGAAACCCTGGCGGCTGACGCCAAGCATCCGGCAATAGAATGAGAGTTTTCCCTTAATCACGCCGTCTTTCGTTTTTATGGCAATGAACATCATTCTTTGGTTCTTGCTGACTTCCGACGGCTGGCTGCGAAAAAAGCGCTTGCTTCCTCGAGAAATTCATTTTCCTCTTTCAGACGCCGGATTTCTTTGTCCTGATCTTTAACGCGTTTGCGGAGCATGGCAAGCTCCTCAGCAAGACTCATCGCGCTTTCCGGAGTATGTGCACCGTCGCCAATATCCAATGTGCCTGCTCTAACTGCTTTCAGCCATGTGTGGATGGTTCCTTCTGGGATACCTAATTCTTTGGCTGCCTTAGCACCGCCGATTTCTTTGGCAAGTTTGACAGCCTGGATCTTATATTCCTGGTCGTATTTACGTTGGGTTCGTGACATTGAGAGTTCCTCCTTATTCTCTTTTATTATACATGAATTCCTTGAGAATAAGGTGTCAACTTTATTTATACAACATCAATTTCAATAGTTCAGGCTTCAGACAGATTTCATCGGGTGGGATGATCTCCAGTCCAAGCTTTTCCATTGCATTTTTGTCAAATGACTTCAGGGCCTTCTTCATGGGTGTCGAACCATGAAGTTTAGGCCTTGTTGTATATTTCCTTCCACTGTGTCCATCTGTACCACTCGTATGCCTTCGTTTTTCGCAATAAAATCAAGATAGTCTGAATAATGATGTCCTTCTTTTTTACGATAGCTGATTTTTGGAGTTGGAACGCTTCTCACTCTTTTTCGATATCTTACCGTTCTCCGCATATCCAGATTTCTTGCGGTCAGATAGCCGGCACTGATATACTTATAAAGCGTTCGTTCCCCACAGGGAATCTCTTCTGCATGATGCGCCAGGATATGTGCCAGGGGCTGTCCTTTCCTGATCAGCGGGCTCACAAGACTGTCCAATGCTGCCAGTTCATCTCTGGTCATGTCTATTCCCTGTCTGGATTTCCTAAGCGTTTCACAGTACTCCTTATGGGCATAATCAGCGTTATACAGGTACTTATCAAACAGACAGCTGATGGACTTGGGGCAGTTATTGCACACATAAGGCGCCTTGTGTTCTATTGGGCATGGTGCATCCACAAAGTCAGGACACAGCTTATTACAGCTGATACACTCCCGGCATGGAATTCTGCACTTATGTCCCTTCTTCTTTTTACACACATCCCAACGCCTGCAGCTATTTCGGTATTTACACCGGTTGGGACTTGCATGAAGTATGCCATCCCTGCTTCGCAACTTATGATAACGATGCCTGCGTATTTCCTTGGAAACCGTATCAGGTGAACAGCCTATAATGTATGCAATCTCTTTAAAGGTACGATGTTCTTTCAGTCCCTTCTGAATTTCATGCCTGTCATCCCAAGTTAAATGTGTACCCTTTTCCCTTTCTTCTTTCGGCATAGGACCTCCTTCTGCA
>OGTB01001485.1_pt1 | contig 15538 bp, 10 predicted proteins | sample 1553611 | NCBI WGS metagenome assembly OGTB01 (sample SAMEA2580032, study PRJEB22360) | human gut metagenome | biome: human gut; feature: human-associated habitat; material: faeces | place: Denmark | collected 2008/2010 | reverse complement strand
ATGGATGGAGCTCTTTTCAATTAGAATACAGCGCACTTTTCAATTAGTATCTACAGCAAGAGAAGTACTTAACAATACAAAAGTATGAAAAATATTGCAGATGAGCCAATAAAATGTCCGAAAAAGTTCTTTGCACAAACGTTTTTGTTAAGCGAGATAAGTCGGTTGTTGAGCAAATAGGGTAAAAAAGTCAACACAAAACCCTCATTTTCAGAATAAAAGTCATGCATCATCTACTCTTGCAAAGAGATAGTACACTCTTGCAAAGAGAAGTGTCTTTTTCTGGCAAAACATCTTTGCTTAGGAAACATAGTCGGAGTAATTACCGGGTTTCAATGGCACGATCGCTTGCGATGACTTTTGAAAAAGTAAATAGTTATAGAAAATAATTATTCGCATTTGAAAAAAAGATGATAATGAATATGAAAAAACGGATTCTTCTATTGCTGGCCCTCTTCGCCGGCTGCTTGTCTCCGGCTTTCTGTCAGAAAGTAGGACTCAAGACCAATCTGCTCTACGATGCCACATCCACCATCAATCTGGGTATCGAAGTTGCCCTTAGCAAGCGCATCACGCTTGATGTCTCCGGCAACTTGAATCCGTGGAGTTTTCGTGACAACATGAAGATGAAGCACATCCTTGTTCAACCTGAATTTCGCTGGTGGACGTGCGAACGTTACAATGGGCACTTTTTCGGTGTTCATGCACACTGGGCGCACTACAACTGGGGCGGTATGCTGCCCTGGGGATTCCGCAACGGCAAGATGTTCGGCTCGATAGAAAATCGCGCCATCATGGACCATCGCTACCAAGGATGGCTTGCCGGAGCCGGATTGTCATACGGCTACCAATGGATGCTGAGCAAACACTGGAACTTCGAAGCCAGCATAGGCTTGGGATACGCTTATCTGAAGTATGACAAATATTTGTGTCACAAATGCGGGAAAAAGATCGGTGAAGACAGCAAACACTATTTCGGTCCGACTAAAGCCGCACTCAGCCTGATTTACCTGTTCTAAAAATCTATAAAGATGAAAAATAGAAACACCATACTGTACATGGTGCTGGCTGCTGCTATAACGGCAGTTCTACCGGCACAGCTGATGGCGCAGAAAGTCGCCAAAGGAGGAATACATATCAAAGAATTGAAAGCGAAGAAGGAAAACCGGCAGGTCAGTGTAGAGATGATTTTTGACCTTGATTCGTTGCAACTGCCTTCCAATAGATTCCTGACACTTACTCCGGTTATTTCTGACGGTACGGACACCTTATTCCTGCGTCCGGTCATCGTCAGCGGACGGCGCCAGCATATCATGTATGAACGCGAACGCCGCAAATACCCCGAATATGCCGATGCCGAAGAACTGCGTTTCCGTCCCGGCAAGAAGCAGACCGTGCCTTACCGTGTGATGGTACCCTATGAAAAATGGATGCACGGGGCCACCTTAACCGTGGACGAGGAATGGTGTGGCTGTGGCGGTTATGCTCAGGAAAACCGGGAGACCGACTTGATACAGCTCAACCTGCTGCCGGAGGTGTACCGGATAAAGCCTTTGCTGGCTTATGTCGAACCGAAAGCTGAAGCGGTCAAGTCACGCAGCGAAAAGGGTACGGCCTTTCTTGACTTCCGTGTGAACCGTACGAACATCGATTCCACCTACCGGGGCAATCCGGCGGAACTCGCCAAGATACGCGAAACAATCGACCGGGTGAAGAACGACCGGGACCTCACCATCCGTCAGATAACCATCCATGGCTATGCGTCACCCGAGGGCACCTATGCACTCAACACACGGCTGGCTGCAGGTCGTACCATGGCACTGAAGGATTATGTACGCGGTCTTTATCAGTTTGAAGACAAACTCATAGCCGTAACTTCCACTCCGGAAGACTGGGACGGCTTGCGGAACAAGGTCTTGGCATCCGACCTGAAGGACAAGGAGCAGATGTTGGCCATCATCAACGATACGACGAAGACTCCCGACCGGCGTGAACAGCTGTTGCGCAGTGCCGGTGACGGTTCTACCTATCGCTATATGCTGCGCGAGTGGTTCCCTGCCTTGCGTCATTCCGATTATACAATTCACTATACCATACGCGGCTTCGACGTAGAGGAAGCCAAACAGATTATCAAGACTCGTCCGCAGAAGTTGAGTCTGCATGAGATGTTCGTTGTTTCCGGTGAATACGCTCCCGGTAGCGAAGAGTTCAACCAGGTCTTCGATGTGGCGGTACGCATGTATCCGGAAGACCCGATTGCCAACCTCAATGCTGCCAACATAGCCATCATCGACGGGGTGTATGACAAGGCGGAAGCTTATCTGCTGAAAGCCGGAGACTCGCCCGAAGCGGTACACAGCCGGGGCGTGCTGGCTCTGTTGCGCGGCGATTACGACCTTGCCCGCACCTTGCTGGAGCAGGCCCGTGACCGTGGAGTCAGCGCAGCGGAACACAACCTGATAGAGTTAGAGAAAAAAGTGGAAAACAACAATCTTTTAAATTAAACAAATTTATTATGAACATGAAATTCAAGTTTTTAGCAGCCATTACAATGGCTATGGGGCTGTTCTCATGCAGCAACGATGAAGGTTTGGATAACACGACTCCGGGCGGTCAGGGTATCCTTGGTAACGCTGAAACCTATGCGACAATCCGCATTGCCATGCCAGGTGGTGCAGATGCCATGGGCAGAGCACTAACAAAATCAGATCCTGAAAACGGTGATGGATTTGAAATCGGTACAGACGATGAAAACAGATTCCATGACATTACCCTCTATTTCTTCGACGGATATGATAAAACGTCAACTTGTAAGGGTGTCTTGACAATGGAAAATTCTAAATTCAAAGCTCAACCGGTAGAAGGTAAAAATGTTGTTTACACGACCAATGACCCTATCAAAGTGGGCATCGAAGGCCAGAATATGAGAGTTTACGCTGTGATGAACGGTAGTGTCAGCGGTGCAGGCCAAGGAATCACGCTCGAAAAATTCCTTGAGAAAACAGTCAACACAGATGCAGTTTTCAACAAAGAGAATACTAAATTCCTGATGACAAGCCGTACGCCTGATGAATTATCGCTTTCATCTGCAGAAAATAATACGGCTGATAAGGCTGCTAGTTTGGAAGTTTCTGTTGAACGCACTGCGGCTAAAATCTGCTACAAGGCTCAAAATGCTAATAACACCTATAGCGTTCTGAACGAGAAAGATCAAACAGAAGTTGCTTCTGTAACACTGAAGGAATACAAACTGGTAAACTTGCGCAACGATGCTTACTACTTCCGCAAAGTGGCTGGTGTTGATGGTAATTGGCAGAGTGATCCTAATTTTGGTAGCGGAGTTCAAGAAAGTGGCAACTATGTAATTGACCCTTATTTTACGACGAAGACAGTAACAGAAACAGAAAGCCCTGATTTCTTTACAAACTGGTTCGGCGAAGGCAAGGCGTATGCTGCCAACCCTGATGTATATGAAACTCTTTCTACCAAAACTGAAAACCATGTAACCTTGGGATATTGCATGGAAAATACAACAACACTGGACGCACAGTTGAACGGCTATTCAACCGGTATCATCTTCAAGGCTATCTATGCTCCTCAACAAGTTTATGTTTTGAATCAGGGAGAAACCGCTTTTGAGCCACAGGCTTATAAAGCTGGTAGCACCTTCTACCGCTATGGAAATGTCTTGTATAAGGATAAAGAGCAAGTAAAGAATTTCTATGGTTTGACTGACGATAAATTGATTGAAACATTCATAGGTGACACTAATACTGGCGCTACCTGCTATTACAAGTATTGGATCAGACACATGGACAATGGTAATGCTGAACAAATGGGTCCTATGGAATTTGCCATCGTTCGTAACAATGCTTACAAACTGGATGTTAAAGCAGTTTCAGGTCTTGGCGAACCTACTGACGAAATTGATCCCAATATTCCTGACGAAAGCAGCAAGATGTACTTGAATGTTAAGGTTACCATCATGCCTTGGGTAGTTCGCGACAACAACAATATCATACTCTAACCCATAAATTACTTTTATAATCCGCAGATATTTCCCATTTCCGGGAAATATCTGTGGTATTAGTACGACAACTCAAATTATTGAATATGAAAAGTGAAGAGCGACATATAATCCGGTGTTTGCCTACTGTGAAGGGACTGATATGCTGTCTGCTGGCGTGGGTCCTCTCATCCTGTTCCTCGCTGATCGATGAAGACCTATCCGATTGCCTCTATGGAACCGGGATTCGCTTCGAGTATTTGATCTATGATGATAACGGCGGAGCAGCCGACGCATTTCCTACATCGGTGGATCTTGTTTCGCTCTATATCTTCGACGATGAAGGAAAACACATCGCCACCCGGACAGAAAGCGGAGAGGCTCTGCGCAATCCGCAATGGCGCATGGCACTGGACCTCGAACCCGGTTCATACCAACTGATTGCATGGGCTGGACTCGATGGGGAATCTTTCACCGGTCCGCAAGCGTGTACGGTCAAGGAGGACACACACGTAGAACTGAACCACGAAGAGATGGTTTCGAAGAGCGAACTGCACCCGCTATGGCACGGAGCAGCAGATATCGTCGTCGAAAAAGACTACACGGAACATACCGTATCCCTGATCAAGGACACACGCCGCATCCGTATCATTCTGCAGCAGATTAACGGTAACCCGGTGGATGACAAACATTTTGATTTTGCGATTACAGACGACAACAGCCGTCTGGGACATGACAACCTGCCCATACCCAATGGCACACTGACCTACCGTCCCTACTCAACGGGACAACAGGGCGTAGGCGGCCAGCCGGACGGAACGGGAGCCACCACCGTGGCCTTTGCAGAGTTCAGCACCTCACGTCTGGTGGAAGGCAACCCCACACGCCTGCGGATTCACCGTACTACAGACGACGAGCCGGTGATTGACATTCCCCTGTTGGACTACCTGCTGTTGCGACGCGCCGAAGGAAGCAAGCTGACCGACCAGCAGTTCTTCGACCGCAACGATGCCTATACACTTGTCTTCTTCCTTGACAAGAACCTGTCGTGGCTCAAGACACAGATTATCATTAACGGCTGGGTGATCCGCCTCAATGAAGGCGAGCTCGGCACAGACTGAGAAGATGAAGAAAAAAGTAACAGGCCGGTTCCGACCAGACAATGCCCCGGAACTGTCCTGAGTAACTGATTAAGATATACGTGAAATGAAGACAATGACCGATAGGATTCGCAATCTCATGTTCGGAGCGGCATTGGTGTCGCTTCTGAACAGTTGCGCGGAGGAGGAGAATTTTATGGCAAAACCTGCCGAGCCTGCTCCCGTTCCCATATCGGGTGAGCTATGTTTTTCGTTGAAGCTGTCTTTGAACGAAAACACCGGAATGACACGCACGACATCGGGCAGTGATGAAGAAACAACCCGCCCGGGAGTTGAGAACGAAAATGCCATTCATTCGGTTTGTCTCTTTTTCGAGGATTTGGACAACGAAGGCAACCCCACGGGACAGAACCCGAAAACATGGTTTCGGGTTCCTTATCCGGGTGCTGCACCCGACGGAACAGTGACGTTCAAAATCAAGCATGGAGGAACCAACCGGCTGACAACCGGTCTCAAGAAGGTGTACATCGGTGTCAACCTCTCTCCAAAGCAGGCAGACTGTTTTGCCGACGGCAACAAGGAATACGCAGTGCCGGTAAATGAGCAACAAGACAATTATGGCAGTCTGGCAGAGGAATATGCACCCGGCAGAGGCATCGGCCTCGATGACACTCCGGATGCTGCTTACACACGGAACGATATTGCCATGTTCTGCACGGAGGGCCACCAGCTGACGCTGACTGAGGACAACGACAGATACAGCATCTCCGAATCATTTGCCCTCAAAAGAAACGTGGCCAAGATGTTGGTGACGTGCAAGGTGGCAGAACCCCAGGAACTCGTAGAAGGTGCTGAACCTGGTGTACAATATTGTGTGCTGACGAAGGGCTTGAAAGGACGCGGATGGATACGTCAGGGTGATGTACGCTTTCTGGTCAACGGACTCAACCGCAAATCGTATATCATGCAGCGTGCTACCTGGCTTCCGGACCAACAGTCATTTTACTACGAAGACCCCAACAAGAACCTGCAGGACAATATTTCCATCGGAGAAGGGGGGACTCCTGTTCCTCAAAATCTGAGAGATAATTTTCTTTACCATGCAGTACAGACTCTCAACCAGCAGAGCCGATTCTATGTCAAGACATTGCCTTATGTGGAAAACAGAATGCCCAATGGTATCAATGACGAGACTTGTTATTGCGAAGGACTGTATTGCCCCGAAAATACGTTTAACCTGTCTCTGACGGATGAAGCCTCGAAAGTGATTCTGGCCAATTACAACTATCCTTGGCCGATGATTACCCATGTGAGCATCACAGCCAAGTTTACGCCCAAGGATTTGTTTGTCGAAAAAGAAATGGCATACTACATTGATCAGATGAATGCGAAGGAACTGCCGGAATTGACTTCGGAAATGAAAAGCACCATCAAGGATTTGATTGCGAAAGGAAGCAGTGAAACTACGCTTCCTGAAAAAATCGTACGTATAACCTCTCCGTCGGAGAAAGTATCTTGGGCCATCCTCACCGCTTCATTGAACTATTATCATATGGTTCAGACCGGTCAGATTTATGATGAACAACAGCCCGGTTTCCCTGAGAACACCTATCTCTCCGTCGTGGGCGAACAGGGTGAAACAGAGTTCTATACCTATGGTGCTGCCAGGACCATAGCTGTCGAACTGGGAAAATGGACAGAAAAAGACGACCCAAAGAAATTGGCATCCTTCAAGGCGATGCCGCGCGGACGGGGTTACTATTATACCTATGTCGATAACCGAAAAGCTACCGACAAGCCAGCTGATACACCTCCGACCTATGCGGACGGTCAGGTGGAACGGAATGTCTATTATATCCTGACGGTGGACGCTTTCGCCACACCGGGACGGACCGGTTCCGAACCGGAGTACATCAAGGTACATACTCGTGTGGAAGCATGGAAAGATGGCGGTAGTGCAAATGTGGAATTGAATTAACTTATAGATTATGAGGCGAACGATACATACCTTTTTTGTCGGAATGGCAAGTCTCTCTTTGGTAGCCTGTCACTCAGGGGATGAGTGGTCGGACGAGGTGCCGCAACCCGGCGATATGCCCATTGCGGTACATACTCGTGTGGTGGCAGAAGCGATGCTGAATAGCGGACCGTCCGGACGTCTTCTCTTTTGGAACAACAATGTCTTTCATGGCAGTTGGATAGAGGGCAGCCCAAATGCAGAACCAAGTTTTACCGTGCTTCTCGACAAGGAGATCAACCATTATACCTTCGACCGGCATGTCTTCTATGAGACACCCTATACCTATCCTTCCAATTTCGGAAAGATTCATGCTACCGGTTATGCACCGGACAATGTGCTTACACCTGTGACGGGAAAGGGTTTTACCGAACTGGATGTCAAGGTTAAGGACGGCAGTGTGGACCTGCTGTCCTGTGACGGCTGCGAGGCGCATTCGGCCAGCATGAAGAAGGATGAAGAATCGGACAATACATTCCTTCAGGAAAGAAAGGAACTGAAATTCCGGCATTTGACAGCCAAACTGACGTTCCTCGGCGAGCGTAATCCCGATATGGTCGGGATGGTGGGTGTGCGGAATATCAGGATTGCCTTCATAGAACCGACCCGCGAAGAGGACGGACTGGTTATCCCGACCCGACTGAAACTGTATACCAGAGACAGTGACATAGATACCCGGGACTATACCACCTATACCGTATCCGAAACAACGCCTTATCCGTATGCTGACAAGGTTTTGGAACACAAGCCCATCATACCGCCGAACGAGGCTGTCACACTGGGTACCTGCTATGTCTTGTCAAAGGGTATTGAATACGGAGAAGACACCGACAGGTTCGACCCCATAAAGGGTGAATGGGTAGGAACTCAGTCCGGTGAGCCGAAGTTGGGCATCACAGTGACGGCAGAGTTGTACGATGCCCAGTCGGGAGGTGATACCGGGGCATACACTACAGAAACATGGACGCTCGACCCCATAGATATATGGAGCACCCACACGGGAGACAAGTTCTTGCCGGGATATGAATACAAGGTAACCATCACTTTCAACCGGACCGGAGTGGCACTTCGGGCGGAAGCGGTGCCTTGGAACAGTGAGGAATTGCATGAATACCCGATTCATCCGGTATCCTCCGGGAGTGAAGCGGAAGTTACAGAAAAAGAAAGGAGAAGATGATGCGACGATTTGCCTATACAGCCTTATGCGTGGTCGGAATGCTTTGTGCACTGGCTTCCTGCCAGAACGACGAACTGGCGGACCCTTTCAGCGGAACCGCTGACCGGCTGACAGCCCGCAAGGGGGAACTGCTGACACGGAGTGTACCCCCGAACAGCCATTTCCCGGAGAACACGAGATACCGCCTGTGGGCATACGACGGGAATGACAAATATCTGTTCGGTCAGACGAACGGAGTGTTCGGAAAAGAATCTGTACGTCACTACGTGGAAATGGAGCAGGAATATGCCAAGTTGATGCGTGACAGGTTCGTAGCCTACGGATTTACCGACGGTGTTCCTTACGAAGAAGCGTCGATGTCGGAAAATCTGCTTCCAGCTATGGGAACAAGTGAACACCCCCAAGTGAAGGTTTCTTATGTTCCCGGTTCGGAGAAGGGTTATCCCGATTATCTCCGTGCCCACCTGGACTACGACCGCAAGGCAGGAAAGACTTCATCGGTCTTGGAGTTCAAGCACATTCTTTCCCGTATCCGTGTACAGGTTATCCAACAAGGCAAAAAGGATGAAGCAACAGGCAAGTCTATCGGCTTGTTTGACCTGAAGCTGCACGAGGTGGCCATCGAAGGTGTGTATGACGAATTGACCTACGACATTCGAGAAGGCAAATACGGGCAGCCTGCAGCCGATATCCAACCAGTCAACCGGACATTGAACAGCATACCCGAAGGAAAAGAGATTGAACCGACAGAAAAAGGCTATCTGGAGTCCTACATACTGCCAACCTCAGACATGGAACGGCCTGCACGTCTTACGATGAAATTGGTGATAAGCGGCGAGCATGCCGGCAAGTTTTCCAATGAAACAGACGAGGCTGGCCGACATATCGTAAGAGTTGCTTTGAACGACCGCATGAGACCGGGCGAAAGTGGAGCCTATGATACTCCGTTGGTGTTCCATCAGAACTGCGCCTACATGCTGCGGATGGTGTTTGCTGAAGACGGAATCATTCTTTTTACCCCCATGGTTTATCCGTGGTTTGACGGGGAAACGGACAACTGGGAAGACGGCGAAGGATTTGAAGAGCAGGCGTTGGGCAATACCATGCTGTTTGACAACCTGATCTGGTCTGACCGCAACTTAGGTGCCGAGGACTTTTTCCCTGCTAGCAAATCACGATATGAGAAATGTACCGGATTCTTCTACCAGTTCGGTCGGAACATCCCGTATTTTCCGATGGTGAATAACAATGGGGTATTAACGGATAATTTGGTGGATGGAACACAGGTCTATCCGGTCGTATCACATGCCAAGGAATGTCTGCATGAAGATGATTGGGGTACAGATTTAAATCAGTTTATTTTAAAGCCGGAAGATATCAATGAAGGTGTTGCCAATGGAAAGTCTTTGGGATATGCAGTCTATGGGCTGAAAGATTCACATCTATGGGATAAGGTAGAAGACCAGCCTGTTCCTCCGGGATGGCGACTTCCTACCCAACAGGAGTTTTTTGGTATCATGCCGACGACCCCTCATGCTGGAAATATCACTTTTCTACGAAACTTAAAAAATGGTGGACCGGGAAATGTTGGTAAAACTGACGGTACCGATTTTTATGAGGATCCAGCTGTGGATATCATTTATATTCATGTGCCCAATGACCAGAATTATCCCAATTATCCGTCGGATGACGCATACGAATCGGACAGCGGTCCCAGCAATGGAACTGTTATCAAACAGGCCGGTGACCCTTACGGAAATTATCATTCCGAATACCTGATCAGCAGACGCTATGAGGATGAAACAGGCAGACCTATTCATGAAACAAATAACAGTGGCAAATCAACGCTATGGGGTACGATTTACGGCATCAAGAAAGTAGGAACCAACGAGGCTTACCGTATGCGATGGCGTGTTGAAAGAGCAGAAGCAAACACTGACCTCTACTATCTGGTCATCGAGCGTTTCACGGCCACGGCAATGGATCGGCTTAGCCGGCATGAAAATGCCCCCAACTATTACAGGAAGTTCGATTGGACTCGTCCGGTAGCCGTGCTATATCTTCCTATCAATGGAATTATAGGAGATCACCAATGGGAAGCCGGTAATTTCCAAATTTTCGGTAAGGAAGTGATTTTTGCTACATCGGAAGAACAAGACTATAATGGTTTCAAGACTTTCCGAATCAAGATTGGTGGTACGGTACGGACCAATCAGTTTATTTTCCCTGCTGTTGACCGTAAAGGAACCGGAGCACAGATCCGACTGGTGCGTGAATCTACTTATCAACCTAACAGACAATAGAAAGATGATGAATCAGATACGAAAATATACGGCAAAAGCCTGGGTGGTTATTGGGCTTCTTTCCGCTGCCGGTTGCAGCCAGGATGATCCATCGCTCCATCCGGCTCCTGAAGGAACGGTACAGGTGAATTTCTGTCAGTCAGGTACCTATGGAGCACCTTTGTCCGACTTGAAGAGCAGTGCCCTTCGTGTGGAGTATGCGGATATACCTATAGACCCTGATCCGGATGGAACATTGCATCCTTACCAACCGACCCCGGTACCGGACGGCACCACGCTTTGGGTAGCCATCTACGAAATAAAAGATGAAGCACTTGATGCTCCCAGCTTCATCACGGTCAAATCCTATCGTGTAAGCGGACGGAGCATGATTCCGTGCAAAGTGGACAAGGACGGCAATCCGGAATCGGATTACGACACACCGCTCTATCTGCCTGCCGGAAAATACATCTTCCGTGCCTTGGGGCCGGCACGCGAACTTGCCCGCCAGACCGCTTCGGGCGAGCTGTCGCTCTATCTGGACAACGGAGACTGGATTATAGCGAACGACTCACGCTATAAGGAAACCTCCGGCATGACGACGGTGACGGAATTGAAAGAGAATAATATGGACCAGCTGGTCGAACTCGATCCGCTCATCAACCAGACCGCCCGACTCAAATTCACCATCTATTCTGACAATTCAGACCCGTTTGTCCATACCTTGAAGATGATGCCCATCGGGGTCGAACTCTCGGGACTGCAGAATCGATATTCGAAGGGTAGCGAAGACAGTGCACCCTGGAACTGGACGCTTTGCACTCCGGCTGATACACTCGTTGCTCACCCGGGGAACAAGAATACCCTCGTCTATCTGAAGGAACCATTGGTATCGACCGACAACCGCATTACCCTGGAAACGCACATCCTGCCTACGGATGCCGTGGCTACACCGCTCATTGTGCTTTTCAATATCGAGGTAAACGGTAATCCGACCCAGTTTGAAATGATGCTGAACCGCAAGATGTTCCGCGCCGGTTATTCCTACCATTACCGGGGCAAGGTCACCATCAACCAAGGTGTGGCGGCATTGCTTTGGGAAAGTGTGTCATGGGATGCCGAGATTCCGTTTTTCCCGGCAAACAATCGAACTATAAAATAGAAGAGCTATGAAGTGTTTCCATTATACAATCAGTACTGTTTTCCTGACTGCCTCACTGCTGCTGACGGCCTGCGAAGAAAACACCTTTCAGGCATACGAGGACGAAGCTCCTGCGTATATCCGAGTCTCCACAGCCCCTATGACTTTGGTCGGAGAACAGGTGCCTTATGCCGATACCCGTGCGGATCAGTCGCTTCCGCCCGAATACGAAAATTCCATCTATTCGCTGACGGTGCTGGTCTTCGATGTGAAGGAAGGAGTTTTGGGAAAATTTCCGGTAAAGGATGGTCAGCAGAAACTTTATAAGTACATCAACCTGAAGGATGCGAACGGCAACGGACTGTTGAACACCACGCTTCCTGTCGAGGATTTCCCGGTTGTGAAGGGTGAGGAATATACGGTCTGCCTGATAGCCAACCTGACCGAGGAACAGGTAGAGACGATGATCGCTTCGATGCTGGACGACGGTACGGTATTCTTTGACGAGTTCAAGAAATACTCCATACAGATACCTTATGTCACGACTCCGGGTCAGGGTGACGATGCGGGACTGGAGGCCGGCCATGTGCGTGATATCTACATGTTCGGCTACTATCGGGGAGAGGTCTCTTCGCACAACGACATCACCATCTCGCTGGGACGTATCATTTCGCGGCTGGAAATAGCGTTTTCGTTCGACGAGTCAAAAATCCAACCGAATAAATCCCTCTACATTCTTTTGGAAAATCTGGAATTGAAAGCCAATCTTTTTCCGACTGGTATCTCACCTGGAGAATATGTGGAACAGAGTGCTTACGAAGTGCCGACGTTGGATGAGCTGCAGAACTCTACGATTTATCTGTATGCAGCCCCCAATTCGGCGCTGACAGCAGACAAGGCCCTATGTCTGAAGATGTGGTATGCTGACAAGGGGCTCTCTCTCGGGGAAGTGGAACAGATGGAACCCAATGCCACGGTTCACCTGTGCAACGACCAGCCCGGTGTGGAGAACCGCAATTATCAGCTGAACCGCAACAGTGTGTATCATTTCAACCTTCATCTGAAATGACAGCGGATGCGGCATGAAAAAGGAACAGGATACACCGGACAAGAAATCCGGAAAATGCAACCGTTTTCGGGGAGTCAGACCCAAGACGGAAGAAAAATACCGTCGGGCGATTGAATTGTACGCATCTACTGAAATTTCCGGTCGGGAAATCTGCCGCATCTGCGGTGTGACCGAGTCGGGCTTCCGGTGTTACCTGACCAAGTATCACCGTGAACTGCTGCTGGCTCGGTATGCCATTCTGTGCGACAAGGAGGAAGCCAGGCACACTAAGTTGGGACCGCTCCGGGGACAGTTGCCCGCTACGCAAATCAAGTACAAGGCTGCGATTGAGGTCTGCGGCAGTATGGAGCATATCGAGCTGAACGTGTCGCAGATTGCCCGCATGTTCGGTCTGGAAGGGACCAACCTCGGCAGGCAGTTGCGCACCCACTATCCCGATATCATCGAATGGCGTGAAAAGACGCGAGAGTGGCTGGGGATCAGTGACGGTCTACCACGCGGTACACGTCGTGCCTGCAAAGAGCAGTATGCCGAAGCACTCAAGCTCCTGCGGGGCAATTCTTATCTGACGGTACAGGAGGTAGCCGACTCGTGCGGCTTGTCCTACACCGGTCTGGAGCAGCATCTGCTGTTCTATCACAAGGATTTGGTGAAGAAGCGCATCAGGATACGCGAAAAGGCGTTGCGTAGTCAGCGCAGGGGCGAAATCACCGGTCGGGGTACCGTCCATGCTCCTTCGCAGGAACTGGTGGAGAAGTATGCGGAAGCGGTACAACTTTTCAGTACGACTCCCATGTCTGCCGCCCAGATAGCTAAGAAGACCGGTGTTTCAAAAAAAGGCTTTTATGAACACCTGCAACGGTGGCACCTGGACCTGATATGCAAGCGCAAGAATATTCCTTATGAAGAGGGTCAGCCTGTGGACTGGTCACAGGTCCGGAAATACAATCCGGCTACCCAGGCCAAATACGCCGATGCCATTCGCCGGCTGAAGGAAAGCGGACTGCCGACCGCGCAGGTCGCCACCGAGTTCGGATTGCACCCCGAGACTTTCCGTTCCTACCTGAAGGAACACGAGCCGGAGCTGTATGCCATGCAGGGAATGGTCAAGACGGACAACGGCAAATTTGTCTCGCGTCGCAGCATGGAGAGATACAGCGAAGCTATGCAGCTCTACGCTGCCACGACCGAAAGTGTGGCATCACTGGCCGATCGGTTCGGCTTCAATGCCTGTTCGTTCGGGCAGTTCCTCAAACGGAATTTCCCCGAACTGGTTGGGAAGCACAAGGAACTTGTCCGTAAGGAAGACGCATGACTTACCTCACATACCTTCTCCTGAATAAGTCATCTTTTCAATCTGTTTTTTCACATCCTACACCATGTAGCTTCTTATAGGGAAAGATATAAGATAGTACGAGTTGGAAAAGAAGTTTCTGCACGATAGGTCTGTTTGTCGGTTTTGAGTCCTCAATATTATTGTCCGTTAATAAAAAATGAGCGATAACTGGAAAATAGAAACAGATTCCATTTGTACAGTCCTAAATGACTGTTTCAAACTTTATAAGCATGAATAAGAGTCTCTTTTGGAGATAGTAGAATTATATCATTGATAGTTAATTACCGAAAGAATAATTGCAGATAAAATAAAAAAATCGTATTTTTGTATCATAATAAAGCGTTCTTCAGACTTGATGCAAAATATAGCGGATAGACGTAGTCTGCTCGTTTCTAAATCGTTACCTGTTTAAGATAATACTTGTTTTAAATATCTGAATTTCAACAAGAAAAGAAAATCTAAATGTCTTAAACAGTGGGTGGTCAATGTTTTTTTTATGCCACAAATATCAGCCAGTTCCTTGAGATAGGCATTCATTTTTTGATTACAAAGCACCGGAAAAAGCACACCATGTTTCCTGCAATATTCATTGGTGGAATACTTCTCCAATATTTTTAACGGAACTTCCATCAATGGGATGTTACACATGATTTTGGTCTTCTGCCTTCCCTTGCGTATCCATCTGACACCGTTCGAGTCCTCCACGATATGCTCCTTTCCCAATCCGTGAATATCCGAGAAGGCCAGACCGGTGAAGCAACAGAACACAAAAATGTCCCGTACCTGACCCAGCCGCGGAATATCAATCTCCTTTGAAATCAGTTTTCGGATTTCCGAATCTTCCAAGAAGTCCGGCTCCACCTTATCCAACGAGAACCTGATTTCCAAAAACGGATCATTCTTCATCCATCCCTTGGCCAAAGCGATACGGATAATCTTCTTGAAGTTCTTCAGATACTTGGTGGCTGTATTATGACAACACTTTTTCGAGGTCTTAAGCCAGAACTCGTAATCCTCAACAAACTGGCGGGAAACTTCATCCAAAAGAATATCTTTCTTATGATATGTCTCCCAGACAAAATCCTGAGTATGCTTCAAGGATGTCTCATAACGCTGCACGGTTGCAGGCGCCATGTCCGTACCGGACAATCGGGCGCATTTATCATTATGTTCACGGAAAACCTCAAACAGGGTACGCTGTACGGGAGCATTCTTACCCAAAAAACGGTCCAGCACACTGCCGACAGAAACCGCTACACCTTCTATTTCCAGTTCACGCTGAATTTTCATTATCCTCAAACGGATAGAATCAAGATACAGATTCAGTTCCTTGTACTCACGCTTCTTTTCCAGGGCCTTTCCTTTTGCCGCACTCCAGAATTCCGGAAGAATTGTTTTCTTCACTGAAGC
>OGTB01001484.1_pt1 | contig 15541 bp, 19 predicted proteins | sample 1553611 | NCBI WGS metagenome assembly OGTB01 (sample SAMEA2580032, study PRJEB22360) | human gut metagenome | biome: human gut; feature: human-associated habitat; material: faeces | place: Denmark | collected 2008/2010 | reverse complement strand
CCGAACACCGGTTCGTCCCGTCGTTGCAGCAGATCGCCAGCCGCAATGCCGACGGGACGGTTCCGACCGTGCTCTCGATCGGGCGGCTGATTGCCGACGGCGCCACGAACATCATTCCGCCGACGGTGGAAATGGAAGGCACGCTGCGGACGATGGACGAGACGTGGCGCGGGCGCGCGAAACGGCGTGTCGCCGAGATCGCGGCCGGAACGGCGGCCGCATACGGCGTCGAGGCCGAGGTGAAGATATCGGACGGCTATCCGTGCGTCGTGAACGATCCGGCGCTGACAGCGCGCGCTCGGCAGATCGTCGGGCGGCTGTGGGGCGCCGACCGGGTGGAGGAGCTGGCTTTGCGAATGACGGCCGAGGACTTCGGTTCTTACACGAAGCGCTATCCGAGCGTTTTTTTCCGTCTCGGCGTTGCGCGGACGGACGGTCCGACGGGCGGACTGCACACGTCGGTATTCAATCCCGACGAGCGGGCGCTCGACTACGGCGTGGCGACGATGGCCGCGCTGGCGCTCGAACTGGGACGTTGACAGTCGCCTGTCGCTATTCCCGGGATTGCTCGGTTGCCTGAAGGCGCGGGAATCGCGCCGGACGATTCGGTTCGGAGTGCTGCGGACTGCCGTACAGTGGTGTCGCCTGCGCCGAACCGCAAACGATCGTAGGTACGAGCTGCTCGCCGTCGTATACGCCTACTTGTCGGAGTGCGATGTAATCGGTTCCGACGAGGTTTTTCCGTTCCTTTCTCGGATCGTCTCGCTCCCGGTTCGGTGCCGTTTTCTTCTCTTCTTGTGATTTTTACTTGCTCTCGGTCTCCGTCCGAAACAGGATGAACGCAATATGTTGCGAATGTCAGGGCCGATTTTTGGCAGGTCGTTTCCTGCACCTCCCCGTCGATGGAGCGGCTTTTCGTCCTTCGATTCCGTCTCTTTCGTCTTTGCCGATTGCGCAGCAGGTATGGTGCCGGAAAGCGGCCGAGCGGGAGATAGGTTGGAGTTCGGGAACCGTCGACGATGACGTAGAGAGCGGCTGCGCCGGAAAGGCAATGGTATGCTTCCGTGTACCAAGCATGTTCGCCCCCGGAATTTCTATTGTCTGTTGACCGCGATTTGCGGCCACCGGTTATGTATCCGATTAGGCTCCTGCATGAAATTTTCTCCGACAGAGGGGGAAATTAAACCGGAGGCATCGGGCATTCGGAAGTCGGTACGGTAAACGATATGACCGGGACCGGAAAAGCAAGAGCCCCGCTCCCGAGGAGCGGGGCTCTGCATAGGCCCTGAGCCTTCGCCCTTGCGGGCGGGCTATGCCTTACTGGACTGTTTTAACGATTTTTTCGAATGCTGCGGGATTGTTCATCGCCAGATCGGCCAGCACCTTGCGGTTGAGCTGGATGCCCTTGGCGTTCACTTTGCCCATGAATTCCGAATAAGTCATGCCGTGGCTGCGGGCTGCGGCGTTGATACGCTGGATCCACAGGCTACGGAATTGGCGTTTCTTGTTCTTGCGATCGCGGTAAGCGTACGTAAGACCCTTTTCGACGGTGTTTTTGGCGACCGTCCATACGTTTCCCCTTGAACCAAAGTTACCTTTGGCAAGTTTTAAAACCTTTTTTCTTCTGGCTCTGGATGCTACTGCATTGACTGACCTTGGCATAATTTAAAAGTTTTACGAGCGGTTAGCGGCACGGTTCTCCCGAGCTCTTCGGGGCTAAATCGCTCTTTGTTTGACTGAAAGCGCGAGGCGGCTCCTCGATTACTTTACGAGCAGCAGCTTCACGTTGGCCTCGTCGGCCTTCGAAATGAGACCCGAGTAAGTCAGGTTCCGTTTCTGCTTGGTGGTTTTCTTGGTCAGGATGTGACTTTTGAAAGCATGCTTTCTCTTGATCTTTCCTGATCCGGTGAAGTCGAAGCGCTTCTTCGCACCGGAATTGGTTTTCATTTTCGGCATTCTGATTCGAATTTAAATGTTAAACAGCCCACAAAGATAAGAATTAATCGGGAAACAAACAAAAAGCGGTCCGCCGAACTTTCCCGGGGAAGCTGTGACACACCCTTTATTATGATTGGCATCTCGATAAGGATGATCTTAAAGTTCATAGATTGCCGAGCGGTTTTTCCCTTAGTTCGGGCGTAAGCTCCGTTACCTGTCCCCGCTTAGCCTGCTCGATAGCCTCGCGGATAGCTTGCAGGTTCCGGGGATCGTTAAAAAAAGGATCGCCGCTTGGACTAACGCTCTCGTCGATATAAGGCTTGGATACCAGTTCGAACAGATCCTTGCCCCGCTTAATAACGACCCGTTCCGAGAGAGCCAGGTCGAAAAACTTCTTCTGGTTCTGTTTGAACTCGCTGGGCGATATAACATGTATGGCTGCCATGACTGTGTTTTTTAATTAACTAATTTCAGTATTTATTCAGGTACAAATATAGTACCTTTTCAGGTATAACGCAATCGGCATGTATTTATTGTTCCGATATAAAGCAAGTGCGCTTCCCCGGTCAGACGGTGATCCCGAAACGTTTCAGGTGTTCGCGGACGGTCCGGGCCGACGAATAGAGGTCTCGCTCTATGGTCATGCCGAAAGGCAGCCGCAGATTCCGTAGTTCGGACAGCAGGACGTAGCCCCATTCCCATTCGTGAATGTGGATATAGCCGAACAACAGCCAATCCCCGTCTTCCTGTTTCTCGGCTTCGGTAATCAGCCAAGTGCCCGATCCGCAGGGGTTGAAGTATTTGACGATTACTTCGGCGTCGAATCCCCGCCCGTCCTGCGATCTCAGCGGACGAGACATAAAATCTTTCTCTACTTTTTTTGTTATCAGTTCCATAACGGTCGTTGCAGTATTTATCCTCCCGCACAGAGTTTTTAATGGATTAAAAGCGATTGATGCAAATCAAAGGATCGTATCCGTTTCAGGCATCGGCCCTGTCCGCGTCTTCGCGAAAACGGACGACCGTCAGCGTACGCGTTCCGAAAAACGTATCGGAACGGAATGCGATCCGCTGGCGCAGCCAAAAAGGGGTCGAGGTGCCGAAGCCCCAACTGAAATAGCCCGACAGTTTGTGATTCGGCGAATTCATATCGGCCCATGCCAGTCGGCGGAACAACTCTCCGCTGTCCCGGGACTGAAGCATGCTGTTCAGAATTTGAGCATAGGCCCACAGGGAGCCGGGACCGGTATCGTAAACCGGCCCTTCCATTCGTATAACCATATCGTCGTCGTATTAAATCCCTCTTTCGGGGAAAAAAGGAAAAATGTTTTGATTGTCGGTACAATCGATCTGACAACCAGAAAGAAATGCAAAAAATTATGTTTTAGAACATGTTCGGATACATGATTCGGAGATTCGGATTCAAGAGCTTTGTAACGCAATCGATCATCCTATGAATCATGGAGAATGAATTTTCAAAAAAGACCGAATTATTGTCTGCGCTTGCCGGGATCATGGAAAAGCTGGAAGCCGTTCACTTCGATGTGCTGGCCGTAAAGAAGCAGCACAATATGATCGAGGGCGATCCTATCCTCGACTTTTACGAGACCTGTCAGATGCTTCATCTGAGCGAGCGACAGGTTCGACGGCTGCGCGAGGAGAAAAAGCTGATCGGCTTCACTTTCGGCGTCAAGCGCATGTACCGTTATTCGGAAATCAAACGGTATATCGACAAAATAGAGAATCAGGCGCGTCAAGCCGATTTATCCCGGAAACAGACCGATCGTTCATTAAAAAACTCAGAACATGAAAACCGTTGAAACCCTCACGATTCCCCGAACCGTTTTGACGAAGCTCATCAAACGGCACCGGCAGCTTATCTACATGAACTACTTTCTCGTACACTTGTGCGCGGTGCGTAACATCGATCTCGTATTCATGGCCGACGAGGTATGCCAGATGCTGAAGATCACCCCCGAGCAGCTGGAGACAGCTCGAAAAAAACGGTTGATCCGCTGCGGCGTTTTCGATCGCAGGTTCATTTACCATGCGGCCGACGTCGTTCTGCTGGCGGAGTTGCTCGGACGGAAAACGCTCCCTTCGAAAGACCGGTAGCACTGACCGGACGGTATAAAAACATACAGGGAGCGCGTACGCGCTCCCTGTATGTATGAAAGGCTCGCTTCATATCAGGCTGCCCGAGTTTCGGATACGGCGTTATCTCCCGCTCTTTGATCGAGTTCTTCCAACGCAGGATATTCCTCGATACCGGGGCCGGTTTCCTCCGGGTTATCGTCCGTTTTCGGCCGGTAGGGTTCCTTTACGGGAATCGTCGGCTCCGGACGAATATCGTCGCCGGGCACATCCTCTTCATCCGGTTCCTCCGTCTGCGGAATCTCGCAGGGCGGCTCCTGCGGCAGTTCGTTCGGATCGAACGGAACGGCTTCCGGTGCGATGTGTGACTGAAGCGTCCCGGACGCGAGCGTATGCCGGATTTCGAGTTCCGTCTCGTTTACGGGAAGTTCCGCATCCTTGCATCCCAGTGTTTTCAGCCGTTGGAGTATGCCCGAAAGCCGACGGTCGTAAACGTCCTTATGCCGTGAACGGATCTCCCGGTAGGCGTCCGGCTGATGAATCTCTACGAAGTCGCCGGACAGCCGGCCGATCAATTCGGGTACGAAACAGTTTTCTATCAGCTCGCCGCGCATGAACTCCCGCAGAAGCAATACCTGCTGTTCCGGGGTAAGCTCCCTGCATATCCGTACCTGCCGCTCTTCGGACATCGGCCAGTCATGTTCATTCAGTCCGAACTGCGGATACAGCCTCCGATCGAGTGTCCGGAGCAGCAAAAACCAGAAAATCCGCTGTTCCTCCTCCGTCAAAGCTCCTTCCCGGTAGTCTGTCTTACGCAAAGCTATTTTCAGGTCGACCGCCATATGGTCGAGAAACAGCCGGTAATTATTGGCGTGCCGCTCTTTCAGGGTATTTATCTTCTCCTCGCGCTCGATCTCCTCCTGCGTCTTAGTCCGGTCGACCGTTTCCGGATCGGACATTTCTTCTCCTTGCGATGAAAGTATTTCGCCTGTTTCCGGATCGACGCTTTCGCCGGCGAACGATACGATGTCGGGAACCGTCGTGAACGTGTTTCCAGAAAATTCCGCCGAATCGTCCGGACGGGTCTGCCGAGCCGAATTACTTTCATTCTGCTCTTCCGTTACCGGAATCGGCTCGTCGTAGTAGAATTCGATGCCGCGGTCTCCGATCACGGCGTAACGTATCAGTTCTCCCGCTTCGACCCGTCTTTGTATGTCGGCGCACTCCTGTTCGTACTCCTCCGATGCGCTGCGGAAAGTATTTATGCTTTCCGTATAATCCGCCTCTTCGGTGAAATTCTCCCTGCGCGGTTCCTCCGGCTTTTCGGGATGCGCTTCGTAGTAGCCGGCATAGCCCAGCGCACGGACCGGGCGGGATTCGTCCCGGAGGGCTTGCAGGACTTCTCCCTGCGAACAATCCTCGAAATAGCCGATCCGTATGCCGGGACATTCCGAAAGCAGTCTCTTCGCTTCGGCGACCAGGTACTCCGTATTCTTGCGTTTCATGCACGCCCGGTTCTGACAGACGTTGCAGTCACCGCAATCCGCAAAAAGCACCTGATTGGCCTTGTTGCTCGCACAGGACGCGCATTCGGTCTTATCGAAACGGTAAGAGTTTAGTTGAGAAAGGTACATACCGGCCAGACGGCTTCTGAGCTCTTTGGCCCGGAGATGCCGCCAGTGGCAGTCGAGACCCATTTTGAAATATCCGTCGTAGACTTCCCTCTGAATCTCTTTCTCGTATCGGCACAGCTCCAATGCCTGCGAAATATTGATCTCCTCGCTGTTCAGCAATTCTATTACCTCGGGGATCAGATCCAGCAGGCGGATACGGCTCAGGACGAAATCGCGCGTTCGTCCGAAATGCAGGGCCAGCGTTCCGACGTCGTAACGGCGCGTATCGATCAGGCGTTTGAACGCCTGTCCTTGCTCGAACGGCGTGATGTCTTCCCGCTGCAAGTTTTCGGCAATGGCGAAGTCTTCCGCTTCGGCGTCGCTCATCGGGCAGATCTTAGCCCGTATGGTCTCCCATCCCGCCAGTCGGGCCGCGCGAAAACGCCTCTCGCCGCATACGAGCGAGTAGCCTTCCTGCCCGTCGCTGCGGGAACGGAGCGTAACGGCATGGATCAGCCCGACCCGGGTCATGTTGTCGGCCAGTTCCCGGAGACTCTGTTCGGAAAAGTTCCGGCGGGGATTGAAATCGTTCGGAACGATCGAATCCAGCGCGATCTGCTGCTCGGGCAGGTCGGCGGAGGCTTGAGGGAGCGGAGAGCCCGTATTCTTTTTCGTACAGACCTTGCCGGTTGTCCGGGCTTTCTTGTTCTGTACGGCATTCCGTCGTACAGAAACGGTTGCATTGGCTTTCATAAGCACTGTTTTTGAAAGGTTAATAAAAAATGAAAGCAGGCCATAAGCCTGCTTTCAAAGAATTATTTTTTGTGGTATTGTTGCTGTTCAAAAATACATTATACTCGATCTACTTCAGATACAACAATGATTAAATTCGAAATAAAGATCCAAACTGTTTATTGTAATGAATGACAAAATAAGCGGTTGTCGGAGCGGCAAATCAATAATTTTTAGTCCTCGAATTTCGTTCGTTCCATTTCCTGCAATTTCTTTAATCCTAATTTCTCGATTTCCGGACGCCCTTGACGCATCCACGCATCGAGTTCTTGGGGATCGAACCGAATCGAATGCCCGAATTTGACATGCGGTATTTTTTTCTGATGGACGAGTCCGTAGATATAAGACGGCTTAAAACGGGTAATAACCGCCGCTCCTTTTATATCGACCAACCGATTCGGAGGAATCGGCTGTAAGGACGATAGCTGTTCCGTCAGAACGGACAGTTTCTGTTCGATCTTGTCGAATCGCCGATCCAGCCATACGATCAACTCTGTATTCATAAATATCTGTTTTAGCGGTTTCCGTGCTAAAATAATCGTATATGTCGTCCGTTCAAAGCGTTGGCCGGAGCAGGCCGCATATGGCCGTCGAACAAGTATCTACAAAGCGTCTTGCAACTTCTCTGCCGTGCTTTTTTTGCGGTTCTGAGAAAACGATGCCAGATAGTTCCGGGTCGTCTCGATGCTATTATGTCCCAAACTTTCCGATATTTCTTCAACGGACACTCCGAGATTCTTTAACATCGTAGCATAGGAATGACGGGCAACATAGGTTGTCAGCTTACTTTTTATCCCGAGTAATTGTGCCAATTTTTTCATGTAATAATTAATACTGCGTATAAAGTTGCCTTTGAGTCTGTACTGTTCTTCTAAAGAGTATTGGTCTGATGTGAGACCGAAAACGTAATCGGAAGGGGAAGTCTCTTTGACTTTCCATCTATTCAGAATGGCAAGGGCATCGTCCAGCAGATAAATTTCTATCGGCAGGACATCCCGTCGAGTCCGCTCTGTTTTCTTACGGTAAAATCTCAGGAAGCGACCGTCGATCGACTCGAATTTCAGGAAAAATATATCCACCATATTCATCCCGTTGCAATAAAAACTGAACATCCACATATCCCGGGCAAATTGGTATTCGGTCGGAAGAGAATTGGCGTTTTTAATTTTCCGAATATCTTCAATATCCAAAGCCTTTTTAATATTACGACCGATCGGAATCTCATACTTACGGTATTTCTTAGGCCCGAATGGATAGTGTTCTTTTGATATGACTCCCTCCAGTATAGCTATATTGTATATAGCTCTCAGACTACGTAAATTGATACCCACTGTTGTTAATGATTTACCTTGAGAAACCATATAAGCCTCGTATCGTTCCAAGAATTTGGGGGTAATTTCAGCAAAAGATAATTTCGGTTTAAACTTCTGTAATGATTTCATCGAATTACGATAAGCATTTGCTGTCCCGATCCGTTTTGACTTTTCTAATTCTTCTAAATAATCCTGATAAATATAATATACATTCTCTTTTTGCTTTTGTATTTTAGCTTGTCTTTCTTCTTTCTCTAATTGTCGTTTCTCTGCCTCAGTAAGTTTTCCTAAAAACATGCGCTCGAATTTCTCAAAAGAAAACTCATTATCCAATGTTTCAAGAACATCATTGGCCCGGACGAGTTCCTTTTCCAAATCGTTCTTTTTCGATTTTAGGTCTTTATTCAACAATTTGGGTCCCCACATAAGATTCCATTCTCTTGTATCAAATCGGAACACGGTACTATACCTTTTCCACCGACCATGACAACTTACAATGAATCGTACGGGAAAACGATTGTCGCGGGAACTCGCCCGTCTTTTGTCGAGCTCCAGTCTAACAGTTGCACATTGCATAATTTTAAAATTTATGTGCCAAAAATGTGCCTTGTATTTGCCCTTAAAATAAACGAACTTACTTATCGAATATTGTTCAATGTGTGCACATATAATACTGAACAACAGAAACTTAAATAAAATAACCAATTGTACGAAAAAATAAAATAAAACATTTGGCAAGCCTACGGATCAAGAGGTTACAGGTTTGAATCCTGTCGGAGTCACTGGAAAATCAAGCACTTGCAAAGGAATTTGCGAGTGCTTTCTATTTTTGCCATGCGAATTTGCCATCAAGTCGCGAAACCGAATAGGAAAACGGAAAACATGCGACAAAAAACCCCGGGTATAGAACCCGGGGTCGGGGTAAGCACAGGCTTGTCTGGTCACAATCTGTTTTTCCTGAATTGCTGCACTCGTCGCTTTTCCTTATCCGAAAGCGCCCTTTGTACGGCAGGATACTTTCTCCGGAACTTAGCGAACGTATCCCGCGAGAGCCCGAACCGTTTGCATATGTCGGTGATCGATTTGTCTTGCTCCAGCATGCGGACGATCTCCTCCTGATTGTCGATCAACACCTTCTGTTTCGTAAAGCTGCCCTTTTTACGGCCGAGGACCATTCCTTCCGCCTTGCGCAGGGCCAAGGCTTCCTTGGTTCGCATGGAAATCAGATTGCGCTCGATTTCCGCCACCAGTCCGAAAGCGAAGCAAAGGACTTTGCTGTTGATGGTATTGTCGAACGAATACCCCTCCTTGGTAGTATAGAGATTGATCTCCCGGGCCAGACACTTGCCCATGATAGCCATGATGTCCGTCAGCGTCCGGCTCAGCCGCGAAATTTCCGTCACGATCAGCGTGTCTCCCGGCTTCATCCGCTTGAGAAGAGTGCCAAGTTTGCGGTCGCGCTCGCGCTTACGGCCGCTGACCACCTCCGTGACCCAGCTGTCGATTACGAAATCCTTACTGTCGGCGAAACGCCGGATTTCATTCTGTTGGTTAGCCAGATTCTGCTTGCCCGTACTAACCCTGAGATATCCTATAACCATTATTCTGAAAAATTAAGCGAAGGCGACGTTGCCTTCATTCGCAAAAAATAATCGGCACGGGAAGATGAAAAAACTGAACCGCGATTTTCCCGCTTCGGACATCTATCTCCCCCGAACCGGCAACGCACGGATTTGCCGTGCGCCCTCACGCTTACCAGGCAGAAACAATACCAAAAGCGGTATGTCCTTCGATGAAAGACATACCGCTCGAAAATCCGGAGGACCGGACGGATCAATACCGTCTTCTGCCGTAGCCTCCGTTGTTGCCGAATCCGCCCCGGTCGTTCCGCTCCGTTTTCGGACGGGCCACGTTGACCGTGATGACCTTGCCTTCGAATTCGGTCTCGTTCAAAGCGTCGATAGCCGACCGGCCCTGAGTTTCGTCGGGCATCTCGACGAAGCCGAATCCTCGCGAACGACCGGTTTCGCGGTCCGTAATGATGTTAGCGGACGACACGTCGCCGTATCCCGCGAATAAGTTTCGCAAACTTTCGTCTTTCGTGGCGAAATTCAGGTTGGAAATGTAAATGTTCATTTTTTCGTTTTTTAAATCCGTAACTTGTTATTCTATTTCGTTCTCGTTATGCTCACCGCATTCATTCCCCGGGTTCCTCTTTCCGTTCCGAAAGCGACGATATGGCCCTCGGCAATGTCCGGGGGAGCCGACGAAACGTGAAAGAAATATTTCTCGGAAGATTCCATATCCTTGATAAAACCGTATCCCCTGCTCTCGTTGAAATGCTCGACCCGGCCCGTAAGCATCTCCGGAACAGAACTTTCCCTTTTGGGCGTAGCGATCGGCACGTCTTCCGGCCTGACCTCCTCCCTACCGCTTTTTTCGGGCAGGGTATCGGCTATCCGCCCGTTTTCGTCGACATAGGCGATCATCTCCTCGAACGAACTGGGACCGCCGGCCTGCCGTTCCTCCCTCCGCTTTTGTTTTTCGAGGCGCCTAGCCCGCTTCTTTTTTTCGTTCTCTCTTTTTCCGAACGATTGTGATCCTGCCATAGAAAAGTTTTGAATGGATAAAATGATCAGGCGGTGCAAGACACCGTCTCGAGTTTTCTGCCGGTCAGCTTCTGGATATCCCTGACCTTCGCGTGCTCGTCCTGCGAACAGAACGTGAGCGCTACGCCTGAGCGGCCCGCCCGGCCGGTTCGGCCGATACGATGGACATAGGTCTCGGCCGCATCGGGCAGATCGTAGTTGATAACGGTATGGAGCTCGCTGACGTCGATGCCCCGTGCGGCGATGTCGGTGGCCACCATGACCTTCACCTTTCCCGACTTGAAATCGCCCAAGGCCCTCTGGCGTTGCCCCTGCGACTTGTTTCCGTGGATCGCTTCGCTGCGTATGCCAGCCCTTTTCAGCATGCGGGCGATGTTGTCCGCGCCGTGCTTCGTGCGCGAGAAAACGAGCACCGACTTGTCCGCCTGCTTTCTGAGCACCGATACCAGCAAGCTCTTTTTCTCCGGCCTCTCGACAAAGTAGACGCGCTGATCCACCCTATCGACGGTGGAAGAAGCGGGCGTTACCTCGACCCGTACCGGATCGCGCAAGACGGAGCCCGACAGAGCCACGATATCCCGGGGCATGGTGGCCGAGAAAAGAAGCGTCTGGCGCCGGACCGGAAGCAACGGCAACAAGCGCCTGATATCGGCGATAAAGCCCATGTCGAGCATCCGGTCCGCCTCGTCCAGCACGAAATGCGACAGGTTCCCGAGTTCGACCTCTCCCTGAGCGATCAGGTCGAGCAGACGTCCGGGAGTGGCGATCAGAATATCGATGCCCCGGCGGAGCCTGTCCGTCTGAGGTCCCTGCTTGACTCCCCCGAAAATCGTCGCGTGCTTCAGGCCCGTATACTTTCCGTAATCGGCGAACGACTCGCCGATCTGAAGGGCGAGCTCCCGCGTGGGGGTCAGAACGAGGGACCGAATAGCACGGCGGCCGCTTTTCCCGTGCGACCTTCCCCTCCGTTCGCGCCGAAGCGGAACGGTCTCTCCCGCGACGGCCGACGGTTCCCGTTCGAGGGATCGTTCCTCGATCAGTCTCTGCAAGAGGGGCAGGGCGAACGCCGCCGTCTTGCCCGTGCCGGTCTGGGCGATTCCGAGAATATCCGCGCCCCGCAGGACGATCGGAATAGCCCGTTGTTGGATGGGCGTGAGCTCGTCGTATCCTTTTTCGCGGACAGCCTTCAAGATAGGCTCCGACATGTTCAGTTCGTTGAATGTCATAATGATTTCGGGTCCGCATTCGCGGACGTTTTTAGTGATCGGCCGCCCGAGGCGACCCGATAAAAATGGAGAGATTGTTTCCGGCTTCCCCGACCCGGCAGGACGCCTTTCGCACGATCGGAAAGACAAACGTCATCGGGAACAAGAACCGTGAAGCCGGGCTTGCGCTCGCCGGCAAAGAATGATTTCATTCGCGTTGCATCGTTGAATTGGACATAAGCCGTCTTCGGTCTCCGCCGTGAGACTTACTCTGGCCGTTTACTGCCGAAACAAAGAAAGCTTATAAAGGTCGATTTCAACGATGAAAGAACCGGAGCAGGAACGCGCCCGGGAAATGCAAGGAAGATAAGGATCAGAATGAACTCGCGTTGTTTACTGCTCAAAGGTAAGGATTATTTCCCCGTTCGCACCATGTTCGGCGAAAAAAAACGCCGCCGCTTCGGTTCCGGACAGCGGAGATGCCTTTCATAGCCGCAGGCAAACCTTTATCGGACAGCGCATTGAATCTGTCTGCGCACCATAGATAAAAGGACAAGAATTTTACCGGCACGCTATCTTCTGCCCGGCATCCGGAACGCGGACGGAGAAACTCCCTCCAGCTTGCGCCCCATGTAGAATACATTCCACGCATCCTTGCCGTAACCGCCGCCCAGACACTCGAATGAGGATGCCGAGGCTTCCCGCACTTTGTCTCCCCGGAAGAAAACCGTCCAGTCGTCTTTGCCGTAGCCGCCACCGAGGCTCCCGAACGACGAAGCGGAAGCGTCCTTCACCTTTTTGCCCCGGTAAAACACGTTCCAGCCGTCTTTCGCGTACCCTCCGCCCAGACCCTCGAACGACGAGGCGGAGGCGCCGTCCACTTTCACTCCCTCGAAAAAGACGCTCCACGCATCCTTGCCGTAGCCGCCTCCCAGATCCTCGAACGACGAGGCAGAGGCGCCGTCCACCTTCCACCCCCTGTAATAGACGTTCCATGCGTCCTTCGCATACGAGCGGCCTCGGCTCGGCCGGGAAAACCCGGCATACTCCGCAACGAGGGAACATGCGTCGTCCGGTGCGACGACGCCCGACGACCCGGCGCCGAGAGCAGCGCACGAAAGGATAACGGAAAGGACAACGATTCTCATAGCTCGACGGATTTGATGGCTCATCGGGCAAAGATAGCGAGATCGGACGACAAACGCCGCCCGACCCGAAACTTTCCGGCAAAAAACACGGAACCCGCCGCAAGCCCGACCGTTCAGCGACCGGACGAACCGCACCGGAGCCGGTAGCTCAAGGCGCCGGACGGACAGCATTCGATCTGTTCGATCAGCTGCCGCGTCGTCGCCCGGGTCGGATCGACCCACGGCCGCAGGCGGGGCCTGTAAACCTGAGGAAGCATCCGGACGCAGACTCCGGCGTGAATGCAGAGACCGGGCTTCCAGATCACGGTCAGCTCGCCGTTGGTATATTCCCTGACTATTTCCATGATCGCTCAAATTCATCCATAAGAAGGTAAATGCGCCGACCTGCCGTCACTCCCGCGCGACGATCCGTTCCCACCGGGGATTCTTCCGAATGTACCCGGCCACGAACGAGCACCGGGGAATCAGCCTCAGGCCCTGCCGGTCGATGTCGGCGAGCACCTTTTCGACCAGTCGGCTCCCGATGCCTCGTCCGGCCAGTTCGCGGGGAACTTCGGTATGGGTCAGAACGATCACGCCGTCCGCGGGCTTCGCATACTCTATCATGGGAGTCAGCCCGTCGATACGGAACTCGTAACGCTTACGCGGAGCGTTGTCGAACAGTTCGTATGCATTCATGACTTTTTCCGTTTGCATCGGCCGGAATCCTGCAAATCGGATACCAAACGGGAAACGCCCGCGCCGCTCCCCTTTCTGCCCGACGGTTCGCGGCACGGTTCGGCCCGTACAGGAAATGCCCCGCGCAGAGGTTTTCCTTGCACAACGGCCATTCACGGCCCAAGGCCGCGAATCGGCCCGGATTTTCGGACAGTCGCGGGACTGTTCGCCGCGCAACCGACAAATAAGCCGGAGTTGCCGGGCGAACAAAGAACGCCCGAGAAAACGAACAAGAGAAGATACTCGCCGCCGGATGCCGAGCGGCAGAACCGCCGGAGCGTCCCGCTGCGCCGAGCCATCTGCAGCCAAACCTCGGACTGCCTACCCGGCGCTTTCGCTGCCAGGCGGTCACAAACGCAAGTCGGATGAGGAAACAACCGGATCAGTACCTGCGAAAAAGGATCAATCGAGGTAGTGCAGTATGCCGCCGCTGATCTGGAGCAGCGAAATCTCGCAAAGCTTCGTATTGTACTGGGCCGAGAGAATCCGCTCCTCGGCATCGAGCAGGCTCTTCTGGGCCTCGCGCATCTCGATGCCCGACAGGTCGCCGAGCAGATAACGCTCCATGGCGATCTCGTAATTCTCGTTCGCGGCGACGAGGTTCTCCTCCTCGAGCTTGAGCAGCTCCACGTTGTTGCGATAAGCCTGCCAGAAATTCGAGAAATCGGCCTCCAGCGACAGTTCGAGCTGTTCGGTCCGCAACCGGGCGTTGTCGATCTCGATCCGGGCATTGCGCTGCTCGCGGCGGCGATTACCGTCGAAAATCGTCATGCCGAGCGTCAGGCCGGCATCGGGACCCAGCGTGCGGCGCTGAAGCGTCGAACCGCTGCCGTAGCGATTCAGCGAGTAACCGTACCCCGCGCCGAGCTTCAGATAGGGATAATTGCGCGAGCGAAGCGTCTGCAGATCGAGTTCGGCCAGTGTCTGCTCGCGGGCCGAGCGAAGCAGCGAGGCGTTCGCGCGCAGCATCTGCCGTTCGACGGTAGCGTCTCATCGCCCCGAACCAGCGAGTCGAGCACCAGAATGTGCCTGTCGACGCTATCGACGGCCATCAGCTCGTTGAGCCGGATACGCGAAGCGAATACGAGCTCCTGCTGCGTGATGTACTGCGAGCTGTCGGCATTGAAGTCGACCCGCGCCTGCAACAGGTCCAGACGGGAGAAACTGCCGATCCGATAGCGCGCCTCGACGATACGCAGCCGCTCTTTGGAAAGCGACACGGCGTAGCGGAAGTTCTTGAGCCGGATTTTCTGCTGGACGAAATTGTAGTACTCGGCCGCCAGCGAAGCGACGAAATCCTCGATCGCAATGCGCGTCTCCAGCTCGCCCTGAGCCTTGAGCTCCTGCAGGCGGCGATAGTCGGTCCGTATGCGGAAGCCCTCGAAAATCGTCCATTCGAGGTCGAGTCCCGCCGACACGGTCTGGTCGTACGCCCCATTTTCGGAGGACGTCTCTCCGGCTCGCGGACGGGTGCGGCTATCGGACAGCGCTCCGTCGTAGCCTGCCGAAAAATCGAGCGTCGGCAGAGCCCCGGCTGCCGCCCGGGTCGCGTTCGACGAGCTGATCCGCTCGTCGTTGCGAGCGATGCGAATCGAGTAATTGCGCTCCAAGCCCGTCTCCAGACAGGACTTCAGCGTATAGGGAGTCTGCGCGGACAAGACGGACAAGCCGCACAGCGCCCAAGTCAGCGACAGGAATCTTCTCATGCTTTCTTTTTGTGTCTGTCGGTGGAAATATAGCTGTACATGGCCGGAACGATGTAAAGCGTCAGCAGGGTCGAGACGAGCATGCCGCCGACGACGGCCACACCCATCGCCACGCGGCCGGCAGCCCCCTCGCCGGTAGCCAAAGCCAGCGGAATCAATCCCAGCACGGTCGAGGCGCTGGTCATCAGAATCGGGCGCAGGCGCTGCAACGCGGCCTGCTCGATCGCCTCCCCGCGGGCGAGCCCCGACTCCTGCTTCTGATTCGCGAACTCGACGATCAGGATACCGTTCTTGGCCACCAGCCCGATCAACATGATGATGCCGATCTGGCTGAATATGTTCATCGTCTGCCCGCCCGCATACATGAACACGAGCGCCCCGGCCACCGCCAGCGGTACGGTGAGCA
>OGTB01001481.1_pt1 | contig 15564 bp, 18 predicted proteins | sample 1553611 | NCBI WGS metagenome assembly OGTB01 (sample SAMEA2580032, study PRJEB22360) | human gut metagenome | biome: human gut; feature: human-associated habitat; material: faeces | place: Denmark | collected 2008/2010 | reverse complement strand
TCATGGCCCTACCCCCGCGCCTGCCTTATACGGGCCCCCACCCGCGCCGCCAATTCCGGCTATCCAGCCGCTTAGCGCCTTTTGAAAAGAAAAGAGAAATGCCAGAACAGCGGCGGCGACAAACCACGCCACGCCGCTATTGATCAGGGAAATTGCGCTCATTTAGCCTCTCCACTTTGAGCCTGCTGAAACAAGGTGAGATCGCCAAAGTCCGTGTTAAAAGTCAGCTCACGCTTACGTTTGCTGACGCGGGCGATATCGGTGTTATCCACCAGATGCAGGGCTTTAGTCGGGCACATCCGCACGCAGGCCGGACCTTGTTCATCAAAACTACAAAGGTCACATTTGACGGCAATCGCGCGAATACCTAGCACCCAGTCAAGCAATGTGCTGACACGCGCCGGAGCAGGCGGTGCCGGTGGCGCTTTCGGGGTATTGGCGTTTGCCGGAATGTCCAGCGGACGGCTGCCGGAAAATTCAATTGCGCCAAACGGGCAGGCGATGCCGCACAGTTTGCAGCTTACGCACAGACTTTCATTCAACTGCACGGCCCCATCAACGCGGGTGATGGCGTTAACCGGGCAAACCACCGCACAGGGCGCATCTTCACAGTGGTGACAGAGCTGCGGCGCAGATTCTTTTTCATTGAGCATCACTCGCAGGCGCGGCATTGATTGCAGGCCGTGCTGGCGATGCGTCTCTGAACAGGCGGCCTCACAGGTGTGGCAGCCGATACAGAGCGTGGAGTCAGCAATTACAAAACGATTCACCAGGCATTCCTCAGGTGATTGTCATTTTTGACGAAAACATGCCGATGAAATGTCATTTTCGACACTCATCGACACGCCCATCCCCAAACAGGCGTAACGCCTGCAAAACGGGCAAAGCCTCAGCTCATGCTGCCGGGCTTTGTCCCTTTACCAGTTGGCTTAAATTCACCGGCACATTGTTTTCAATGGCGGTGTATAAGCTGTCGTAAACGCCAGCGATTTTTTCGAGATAGTGTTCCAGAACCTGTTCGCGATCGCGGATGTTGACCTTGCCATCAATCATGCCGTCAATGCTCAGTTGCGCCTGCGCAATCCGCTGTTTGTCTTCACCATCTTTTGTTTCGACGTAATACTCGATGGTGTGGCTGTTAAAGCCATCCGCCAGGGTGACGTAAATGCGAAAATGTTCAAAAAGGACGAAACAGAGTTCTTTGTCCGGCGCGCAGCTCATGGCGTGATGCAGGCGCGCTTTCGATAACGTGATCCCCTGAACCAGCGAATTGCAGTAGATGTGCCACTGGTCCTGTAGGCGACGATGCCGCTGTGCGATGTAATCGGCTTTCTCGCTTATTTCCCAAATAGTCATTGTCAGGTTACCCGTTTAACAGAGATGCCAGCTTTAAGCATTTTCTGTGCCAACTTTTAATTCATTGTTATTAAAACGATTTTTAAGCTAATGATGAATTTCGTCGCCGTGTCGACGTGTCATTTCGACATCATCGACATTATTCACCGCAGGGATAATCAACACTGGCACAATTATTGCTTGTAGCTGGCAATAGTTAATGGGAGGCGATATGCACGAAATAACCCTCTGCCAACGGGCACTGGAATTGATCGAACAGCAGGCCGCAAAACACGGCGCAAAACGCGTAACTGGGGTCTGGCTCAAAATTGGCGCATTTTCTTGTGTCGAAACCAGCTCTCTTGCCTTTTGTTTTGATCTGGTTTGCCGCGGCAGCGTGGCGGAAGGTTGTAAACTGCACCTCGAAGAACAAGAGGCCGAATGCTGGTGTGAAACATGCCAACAGTATGTGACGCTACTGACCCAGCGCGTCCGCCGCTGTCCACAGTGTCATGGTGACATGCTACAGATTGTGGCAGACGACGGTTTACAGATTCGGCGGATAGAAATAGACCAGGAGTGAGCGATGTGTACAACATGCGGTTGCGGTGAAGGCAACCTGTATATCGAGGGTGATGAACATAACCCTCATTCCGCGTTTCGTAGCGCGCCATTTGCCCCGGCGGCACGCCCGAAGATGAAAATCACCGGCATTAAAGCGCCTGAATTTACCCCCAGCCAGACTGATGAAGGCGACCTGCATTACGGTCATGGCGAAGCGGGCACACACGCGCCGGGCATGAGCCAGCGTCGGATGCTGGAAGTCGAAATTGACGTGCTGGACAAAAACAACCGTCTGGCTGAACGCAACCGCGCGCGCTTTGCTGCCCGCAAGCAACTGGTGCTCAACCTGGTTTCCAGCCCTGGTTCCGGTAAAACCACCCTGCTGACGGAAACCTTAATGCGCCTGAAAGACAGCGTTCCGTGCGCGGTTATTGAAGGCGACCAGCAAACCGTGAACGATGCCGCGCGCATTCGTGCTACCGGCACGCCAGCGATTCAGGTGAACACCGGTAAAGGCTGCCATCTTGACGCACAGATGATTGCCGACGCCGCGCCGCGCCTGCCACTGGACGATAACGGTATTCTGTTTATCGAAAACGTCGGCAACCTCGTGTGCCCGGCCAGCTTCGATCTCGGTGAAAAACACAAAGTGGCGGTGCTTTCCGTTACCGAAGGTGAAGACAAACCGCTGAAATATCCGCATATGTTTGCCGCAGCTTCGCTGATGCTGCTCAACAAAGTTGACTTGCTGCCGTATCTCAACTTTGACGTTGAGAAGTGCATCGCCTGCGCCCGCGAAGTCAATCCAGAAATTGAAATCATCCTTATTTCCGCCACCAGCGGCGAAGGGATGGACCAGTGGCTGAACTGGCTGGAGACACAGCGATGTGCATAGGCGTTCCCGGGCAGATCCGCACCATTGACGGCAACCAGGCGAAAGTCGACGTCTGCGGCATTCAGCGCGACGTCGATTTAACGTTAGTCGGCAGCTGCGATGAAAACGGTCAGCCACGCGTGGGCCAGTGGGTACTGGTTCACGTTGGCTTTGCCATGAGCGTAATTAATGAAGCCGAAGCACGCGACACTCTCGACGCCTTACAAAACATGTTTGACGTTGAGCCAGATGTCGGCACGCTGTTGTATGGCGAGGAAAAATAATGCGTTTTGTTGATGAATATCGCGCGCCGGAACAGGTGATGCAGTTAATTGAGCATCTGCGCGAACGTGCTTCACATCTCTCTTACACCGCCGAACGCCCTCTGCGGATTATGGAAGTGTGTGGCGGTCATACCCACGCCATTTTTAAATTCGGCCTCGACCAGTTGCTGCCGGAAAACGTTGAGTTTATCCACGGTCCCGGTTGCCCGGTGTGTGTACTGCCGATGGGTAGAATCGACACCTGCGTGGAGATTGCCAGCCATCCGGAAGTCATCTTCTGTACCTTTGGCGACGCCATGCGCGTGCCGGGGAAACAGGGATCGCTGTTGCAGGCAAAAGCACGCGGTGCCGATGTGCGCATCGTTTACTCGCCGATGGATGCGTTGAAACTGGCGCAGGAGAATCCAACCCGCAAAGTGGTGTTCTTCGGCTTAGGTTTTGAAACCACCATGCCGACCACCGCCATCACTCTGCAACAGGCGAAAGCGCGTGATGTGCAGAATTTTTACTTCTTCTGCCAGCACATTACGCTCATCCCAACACTGCGCAGTTTGCTGGAACAGCCGGATAACGGTATCGACGCGTTCCTCGCGCCCGGCCACGTCAGTATGGTGATCGGCACTGATGCCTATAATTTTATCGCCAGCGATTTTCATCGTCCGCTGGTGGTGGCTGGTTTCGAACCGCTTGATCTACTGCAAGGCGTGGTCATGCTGGTGGAGCAGAAAATAGCGGCCCACAGCAAGGTAGAGAATCAGTATCGTCGGGTGGTGCCGGATGCCGGTAACCTGCTGGCGCAACAGGCGATTGCCGATGTGTTCTGTGTCAACGGCGACAGCGAATGGCGCGGCTTAGGCGTGATTGAATCTTCTGGTGTACACCTGACGCCGGATTATCAACGATTCGATGCCGAAGCACATTTCCGCCCGGCACCGCAGCAGGTCTGCGATGACCCGCGCGCACGTTGTGGCGAAGTATTAACGGGCAAATGTAAGCCGCATCAATGCCCGCTGTTTGGTAACACCTGTAATCCTCAAACCGCGTTTGGTGCGCTGATGGTTTCCTCCGAAGGAGCGTGCGCCGCGTGGTATCAGTATCGTCAGCAGGAGAGTGAAGCGTGAATAATATCCAACTCGCCCACGGCAGCGGCGGCCAGGCGATGCAGCAATTAATCAACAGCCTGTTTATGGAAGCCTTTGCCAACCCGTGGCTGGCAGAGCAGGAAGATCAGGCACGTCTTGATCTGGCGCAGCTGGTAGCGGAAGGCGACCGTCTGGCGTTCTCCACCGACAGTTACGTCATTGACCCGCTGTTCTTTCCTGGCGGTAATATCGGCAAGCTGGCGATTTGCGGCACAGCCAATGACGTTGCGGTCAGTGGCGCTATTCCGCGCTATCTCTCCTGTGGCTTTATCCTCGAAGAAGGATTGCCGATGGAGACACTGAAAGCCGTAGTGACCAGCATGGCAGAAACCGCCCGCGCGGCAGGCATTGCCATCGTTACTGGCGATACTAAAGTGGTGCAGCGCGGCGCGGCAGATAAACTGTTTATCAACACCGCTGGTATGGGCGCAATTCCGGCGAATATTCACTGGGGCGCACAGACGCTAACCGCAGGCGATGTATTGCTGGTTAGCGGTACACTCGGGGACCACGGGGCGACTATCCTTAACCTGCGTGAGCAACTGGGGCTGGACGGCGAACTGGTCAGCGACTGCGCGGTACTAACGCCGCTTATTCAGACGCTGCGTGACATTCCCGGCGTGAAAGCGCTGCGTGATGCCACCCGTGGTGGTGTGAACGCGGTAGTTCATGAGTTCGCGGCAGCCTGCGGTTGCGGTATTGAACTTTCAGAAGCGGCACTGCCGGTTAAACCTGCTGTGCGCGGCGTTTGCGAACTGCTGGGACTGGACGCCCTTAACTTTGCCAACGAAGGCAAACTGGTGATCGCCGTTGAACGCAACGCGGCAGAGCAAGTGCTGGCAGCGTTACATTCCCATCCACTGGGAAAAGACGCGGCGCTGATTGGTGAAGTGGTGGAACGTAAAGGTGTTCGTCTTGCCGGTCTGTATGGCGTGAAACGAACCCTCGATCTACCGCACGCCGAACCGCTTCCGCGTATATGCTAATAAAATTCTAAATCTCCTATAGTTAGTCAATGACCTTTTGCACCGCTTTGCGGTGCTTTCCTGGAAGAACAAAATGTCATATACACCGATGAGTGATCTCGGACAACAAGGGTTGTTCGACATCACCCGGACACTATTGCAGCAGCCCGATCTGGCCTCGCTGTGTGAGGCTCTTTCGCAACTGGTAAAGCGTTCTGCGCTCGCCGACAACGCGGCTATTGTGTTGTGGCAAGCGCAGACTCAACGTGCGTCTTATTACGCGTCGCGTGAAAAAGACACCCCCATTAAATATGAAGACGAAACTGTTCTGGCACACGGTCCGGTACGCAGCATTTTGTCGCGCCCTGATACGCTGCATTGCAGTTACGAAGAATTTTGTGAAACCTGGCCGCAGCTGGCCGCAGGTGGGCTATACCCCAAATTTGGTCACTATTGCCTGATGCCACTGGCGGCGGAAGGGCATATTTTTGGTGGCTGTGAATTTATTCGTTATGACGATCGTCCCTGGAGCGAAAAAGAGTTCAATCGTCTGCAAACATTTACGCAGATCGTTTCTGTCGTCACCGAACAAATCCAGAGCCGCGTCGTCAACAATGTCGACTATGAGTTGTTATGCCGGGAGCGCGATAACTTCCGCATCCTGGTTGCCATTACCAACGCGGTGCTTTCCCGCCTGGATATGGACGAACTGGTCAGCGAAGTCGCCAAAGAAATCCATTACTATTTCGACATTGACGATATCAGCATTGTCTTACGCAGCCACCGTAAAAACAAACTCAACATCTACTCCACTCACTATCTTGATAAACAACATCCCGCCCACGAACAGAGCGAAGTCGATGAAGCCGGAACCCTCACCGAACGCGTGTTCAAAAGTAAAGAGATGCTGCTGATCAATCTCCACGAGCGGGACGATTTAGCCCCCTATGAACGCATGTTGTTCGACACCTGGGGCAACCAGATTCAAACCTTGTGCCTGTTACCGCTGATGTCTGGCGACACCATGCTGGGCGTGCTGAAACTGGCGCAATGCGAAGAGAAAGTGTTTACCACTACCAATCTGAATTTACTGCGCCAGATTGCCGAACGTGTGGCAATCGCTGTCGATAACGCCCTCGCCTATCAGGAAATCCATCGTCTGAAAGAACGGCTGGTTGATGAAAACCTCGCCCTGACCGAGCAGCTCAACAATGTTGATAGTGAATTTGGCGAGATTATTGGCCGCAGCGAAGCCATGTACAGCGTACTTAAACAAGTTGAAATGGTGGCGCAAAGCGACAGTACCGTGCTGATCCTCGGTGAAACTGGTACAGGTAAAGAGCTGATTGCCCGCGCGATCCATAATCTCAGTGGGCGTAATAATCGCCGCATGGTAAAAATGAACTGCGCGGCGATGCCTGCCGGATTGCTGGAGAGCGATCTGTTTGGTCATGAGCGTGGGGCTTTTACCGGTGCCAGCGCCCAGCGCATTGGTCGTTTTGAACTGGCGGATAAAAGCTCCCTGTTCCTCGACGAAGTGGGCGATATGCCACTGGAGTTACAGCCGAAGTTGCTGCGTGTATTACAGGAACAGGAGTTTGAACGCCTCGGCAGCAACAAAATCATTCAGACGGACGTACGTTTAATTGCCGCGACTAACCGCGATCTGAAAAAAATGGTCGCCGACCGAGAGTTCCGTAGCGATCTCTATTACCGCCTGAACGTATTCCCGATTCATCTGCCGCCACTACGCGAGCGTCCGGAAGATATTCCGCTGCTGGCGAAAGCCTTTACCTTCAAAATTGCCCGTCGTCTGGGGCGCAATATCGACAGCATTCCTGCCGAGACGCTGCGCACCTTGAGCAACATGGAGTGGCCGGGTAACGTACGCGAACTGGAAAACGTCATTGAGCGCGCAGTATTGCTAACACGCGGCAACGTGCTGCAGCTGTCATTGCCAGATATTGCTTTACCGGAGCCTGAAACGCCGCCTGCCGCAACGGTTGTCGCCCAGGAGGGCGAAGATGAATATCAGTTGATTGTGCGCGTGCTGAAAGAAACCAACGGCGTGGTTGCCGGGCCTAAAGGCGCTGCGCAACGTCTGGGGCTGAAACGCACGACCCTGCTGTCACGGATGAAGCGGCTGGGAATTGATAAATCGGCATTGATTTAACTGCAAATTGCCGGACAGATCTGCCTGTCCGGCATACTATTCACGAGGTTTTTTCGGACGATATTTTTCCGGCAGTTCTGGCACCGGACGCTTGTCATCGATGAGATGACGCACGGTTAAGATCGGATGACGCCACAGCATTCTCGGCCCGGCCCAACGCATAATCTGTTTCATCTCTTCACGCTTTGCAGGCTGGTAACAGTGCACCGGACACTGCTTACAGGCTGGTTTCTCTTCGCCGAACACACATTTATCCAGCCGCTTTTGCGCGTAAACAAACAACGCCTCGTAATGCTCCGGCTCCGCTGACGCCTGCGGGCATTTCGCTTGATAAAGATCGATCATTTTTTTAATCGTCAGTTTTTCACGAGAGATACGCTTGCCGGACATGCTGCCTCCACCTCATTAAGATGCATTTATATTACATCTTAATCTTAAAGGGCACTATGACTCTAAAGAAGAAGGGTTCGCCAACCGATACAATTTTGCGTACTTGCTTCATAAGCATCACGCAAAAGCTGCAAAACAGCATCTTTCCCGGAACCAGCATCAAGAACTCGCCGTTCGCTTCTTCCCCTGAAATGATTAACTCCGGTATCATGTGCGCCTTATGTGATTACAACGAAAATAAAAACCATCACACCCCATTTAATATCAGGGAACCGGACATAACCCCATGCGTGCAATAGAAAATTTCGACGCCCATACGCCCATGATGCAGCAGTATCTCAAGCTGAAAGCCCAGCATCCCGAGATCCTGCTGTTTTACCGGATGGGTGATTTTTATGAACTGTTTTATGACGACGCAAAACGCGCGTCGCAACTGCTGGATATTTCACTGACCAAACGCGGTGCTTCGGCGGGAGAGCCGATCCCGATGGCGGGGATTCCCTACCATGCGGTGGAAAACTATCTCGCCAAACTGGTGAATCAGGGAGAGTCCGTTGCCATCTGCGAACAAATTGGCGATCCGGCGACCAGCAAAGGTCCGGTTGAGCGCAAAGTTGTGCGTATCGTTACGCCAGGCACCATCAGCGATGAAGCCCTGTTACAGGAGCGTCAGGACAACCTGCTGGCGGCTATCTGGCAGGACAGCAAAGGTTTCGGCTACGCGACGCTGGATATCAGCTCCGGGCGTTTTCGCCTGAGCGAACCGGCCGACCGCGAAACGATGGCGGCAGAGCTGCAACGCACTAATCCGGCGGAACTGCTGTATGCAGAAGATTTCGCCGAGATGTCGCTGATTGAAGGCCGTCGCGGCCTGCGCCGTCGCCCGCTGTGGGAGTTTGAAATCGACACCGCGCGCCAGCAGTTGAATCTGCAATTTGGCACCCGCGATCTGGTCGGTTTTGGCGTCGAGAACGCGCCGCGCGGACTTTGTGCTGCCGGTTGTCTGTTGCAGTATGCGAAAGATACCCAACGCACGACCCTGCCGCATATTCGTTCTATCACCATGGAACGTGAGCAGGACAGCATCATTATGGATGCCGCGACACGTCGTAACCTGGAAATTACTCAGAACCTGGCGGGCGGTGCGGAAAATACGCTGGCTTCTGTGCTCGACTGCACCGTCACGCCGATGGGTAGTCGTATGCTGAAACGCTGGCTGCATATGCCAGTGCGCGATACCCGCGTGTTGCTTGAGCGCCAGCAAACTATTGGCGCATTGCAGGATTTCACCGCCGAGTTGCAGCCGGTACTGCGTCAGGTCGGCGACCTGGAACGTATTCTGGCACGTCTGGCTTTACGAACTGCTCGCCCACGCGATCTGGCCCGTATGCGCCACGCTTTCCAGCAACTGCCGGAGCTGCGTGCGCAGTTAGAAACTGTCGATAGTGCACCGGTACAGGCGCTACGTGAGAAGATGGGCGAGTTTGCCGAGCTGCGCGATCTGCTGGAGCGAGCAATCATCGACACACCGCCGGTGCTGGTACGCGACGGTGGTGTTATCGCATCGGGCTATAACGAAGAGCTGGATGAGTGGCGCGCGCTGGCTGACGGCGCGACCGATTATCTGGAGCGTCTGGAAGTCCGCGAGCGTGAACGTACCGGCCTGGACACGCTGAAAGTTGGCTTTAATGCGGTGCACGGCTACTACATTCAAATCAGCCGTGGGCAAAGCCATCTGGCACCCATCAACTACATGCGTCGCCAGACGCTGAAAAACGCCGAGCGCTACATCATTCCAGAGCTAAAAGAGTACGAAGATAAAGTTCTCACCTCAAAAGGCAAAGCACTGGCACTGGAAAAACAGCTTTATGAAGAGCTGTTCGACCTGCTGTTGCCGCATCTGGAAGCGTTGCAACAGAGCGCGAGCGCGCTGGCGGAACTCGACGTGCTGGTGAACCTGGCGGAACGGGCCTATACCCTGAACTACACCTGCCCTACCTTCATTGATAAACCGGGCATTCGCATTACCGAAGGTCGCCATCCGGTAGTTGAACAAGTACTGAATGAGCCATTTATCGCTAACCCGCTGAATCTGTCGCCGCAGCGCCGTATGTTGATTATTACCGGCCCGAACATGGGCGGTAAAAGTACCTATATGCGCCAGACCGCACTGATTGCGCTGATGGCCTACATCGGCAGCTATGTACCGGCACAAAAAGTCGAGATTGGACCTATCGATCGCATCTTTACCCGCGTAGGCGCGGCAGATGACCTGGCTTCCGGGCGCTCAACCTTTATGGTGGAGATGACTGAAACCGCCAATATTTTACATAACGCCACCGAATACAGTCTGGTGTTAATGGATGAGATCGGGCGTGGAACGTCCACCTACGATGGTCTGTCGCTGGCGTGGGCGTGCGCAGAAAATCTGGCGAATAAGATTAAGGCATTGACGCTGTTTGCCACCCACTATTTCGAGCTGACCCAGCTAACGGAGAAAATGGAAGGCGTCGCCAACGTACATCTCGATGCGCTGGAGCACGGCGACACTATCGCCTTTATGCATAGCGTGCAGGACGGCGCGGCGAGCAAAAGCTACGGTCTGGCGGTTGCTGCTCTGGCGGGCGTACCGAAAGAGGTTATTAAGCGCGCACGGCAAAAACTGCGTGAGCTGGAAAGCATTTCGCCGAACGCCGCCGCGACGCAAGTGGATGGTACGCAGATGTCTTTGCTGTCAGTGCCAGAAGAAACTTCGCCTGCGGTCGAAGCACTGGAAAATCTCGACCCGGATTCACTGACTCCGCGTCAGGCGCTGGAGTGGATTTATCGCTTGAAGAGTCTGGTGTAATAACAATTCCCGATAGTCTTTTGCTATCGGGAATATTAACGACAACTGACGAATCAAATAAAAATACCCTGTATAATAGGAAAGCTTATTTTACAGGGTAAAACCATGCCATCTACACGCTATCAAAAAATCAATGCCCATCACTATCGCCATATATGGGTCGTTGGTGATATTCATGGTGAATATCAGTTATTACAATCCCGTTTACATCAACTCTCTTTTTACCCTGAAACCGACTTACTTATTTCCACAGGCGATAATATTGATCGTGGGCCGAAGAGTCTTAACGTGCTGCGCCTGCTAAACCAACCCTGGTTTACGTCGGTTAAAGGCAACCACGAAGCGATGGCGTTGGATGCATTCGAAACTGGCGATGGAAATATGTGGCTTGCCAGCGGTGGTGACTGGTTTTTCGATTTAAATGATTCAGAGCAACAAGAGGCAATAGATCTGTTGCTGAAATTCCATCACCTTCCACATATTATTGAAATCATTAATGACAACATAATATATGCCATCGCACATGCAGATTATCCGGGTGATGAATATCAGTTTGGTAAAGAAATAGCAGAAAGCGAATTACTCTGGCCTGTTGATCGTGTGCAGAAATCGCTTAATGGCGAGTTACAACAAATAAACGGCGCTGATTATTTTATATTTGGACATATGATGTTTGATAACATTCAGACGTTCGCTAACCAGATTTATATTGATACCGGATCGCCGAAAAGCGGGCGGCTGTCATTTTATAAAATAAAGTAATGAGGCCGGGTAAAGCAAAGCCACTACCCGGCACTTTTTATTAGCGCTTATCTGCCGCCAGCAGCGGCGGGATGCTCGGCACCATCGGCGCGTCATCAATATCTTTCTGCGTCATGCGGAACGCTTCGGGATAATGTTCGCGGCTGGTGCGGCGTAGCAGTTCGGTATCGCGCCAGGTATAAAGGCAATGCTGGCACTGATATACCGTCCAGACATCTTTCACCGGCGATTTCGCCATCACTTCAATCTGTTCATCGGCACAACGTGGACAAATCATCTTGTTCTCCTTATTTACGTGCGGCCAGCATAGCAGTCAGTTTTTCAGCCCAGGCTTTGGTTTCCGGCAAATCCACCACCGGCTGGCTGTAGTGACCACTGTTGTCCGGGGCGACAGGCGTGGTAGCGTCGAGAATCAGCTTGTCGGTGATCCCCGCCGGGCTTGAGCCAGGGTCGAGTTACCTGACCTGACCAAACCACAGTACGCGGTGATGCGCGCCATTGCTGATAAGCCTGGTATCGAACAGGTGGCACTGATAGAAGCAGCAGTCAGCACCAAAGCAACGCTGGCAGAAATGTTGGCAAGAATGGAAAATCGTGGCTTAGTCAGACGTGAACATGACGCCGCTGACAAGCGGCGACGCTTTGTCTGGCTGACTGCCGAAGGAGAAAAGGTACTTGCTGCGGCGATCCCCATTGGTGACAGCGTGGATGAGGAATTTTTGGGGCGTTTGAGTGCAGAAGAGCAGGAGCTGTTTATGCAGTTGGTGCGCAAGATGATGAACACATAGGGTGCAAATTGCCGGATGCGACGCTATCGCGGCTTATCCAGCCCACAAAAACACATGCTTCCCAAACAAAAGAAAAAAGGCCAGCCTCGCTTGAGACTGGCCTTTCTGACAGATGCTTACTTACTCGCGGAACAGCGCTTCGATATTCAGCCCCTGCGTTTGCAGGATTTCGCGCAAACGGCGCAGGCCTTCAACCTGAATCTGGCGAACACGTTCACGGGTGAGGCCAATTTCACGACCTACATCTTCCAGTGTTGCCGCTTCGTACCCCAGCAAACCAAATCGACGTGCCAGTACTTCACGCTGTTTGGCGTTCAGCTCGAACAGCCATTTGACGATGCTCTGCTTCATATCGTCATCTTGCGTGGTATCTTCCGGACCGTTCTCTTTTTCATCGGCCAGGATGTCCAGCAACGCTTTTTCGGAATCACCACCCAGCGGGGTGTCTACCGAGGTAATGCGCTCGTTAAGACGAAGCATACGGCTGACGTCATCAACTGGCTTATCCAGTTGCTCTGCGATCTCTTCCGCACTTGGTTCGTGGTCCAGTTTATGGGACAACTCGCGTGCGGTTCGCAGGTAAACGTTCAGCTCCTTTACGATGTGAATAGGCAAACGAATAGTACGGGTTTGGTTCATAATCGCCCGTTCAATCGTCTGGCGAATCCACCAGGTTGCGTATGTTGAGAAGCGGAAACCACGTTCCGGGTCAAACTTCTCTACCGCGCGGATCAGCCCCAGGTTGCCCTCTTCGATCAGGTCCAGCAACGCCAGACCACGATTGCCATAACGGCGGGCAATTTTTACCACCAGACGCAAGTTACTCTCGATCATCCGGCGGCGGGAGGCAACATCTCCACGCAGTGCGCGACGCGCAAAATAAACTTCTTCTTCGGCCGTTAACAGTGGTGAATAACCAATCTCACCAAGGTAAAGCTGAGTCGCGTCCAACACACGCTGTGTGGCTCCCTGCGATAACAGTTCCTCTTCGGCCAAATCGTTATCACTGGGTTCCTCTTCTACTAAGGCCTTTTCGTCAAAAACCTCAACTCCGTTCTCATCAAATTCCGCATCTTCATTTAAATCATGAACTTTCAGCGTATTCTGACTCATAAGGTGGCTCCTACCCGTGATCCCTTGACGGAACATTCAAGCAAAAGCCTGGTTCCGCCGATTTATCGCTGCGGCAAATAACGCAGCGGGTTTACGGATTTCCCCTTGTAACGAATTTCAAAATGCAAGCGTGTTGAACTGGTTCCGGTGCTACCCATGGTTGCTATTTTTTGCCCCGCCTTCACTTCTTGTTGTTCCCGGACCAGCATTGTGTCGTTATGGGCGTAGGCACTCAGGTAATCATCATTATGTTTGATGATAATCAGATTACCGTAGCCGCGCAGTGCGTTACCGGCATAAACAACGCGGCCATCTGCGGTCGCGATAATTGCCTGTCCTTTGCTGCCTGCGATATCAATCCCCTTGTTGCCCCCCTCAGAAGCGCCAAAGGTTTCGATCACTTTGCCCTCAGTCGGCCAGCGCCAGGTGGAGATAGGCGTACTGGTTGATGTACTGCTGACAGTCGGCTCGGTTGTGCTTGCTGTTGGTACCGTTACAGGCGCTGTGACCGTGGTCGCAGTTGGCTTGTTGTTCGGCAACATTTTGTTAGCACTCTGTTCACCCGAAGACTCAGAATACGTAATTGTCGGTTGCGAAGCAACAGCAACGGTGGAATTTTGTGCAGGCTTGATCACAACTCCTTGCTCTGCTGCATCGGCCTGGGTAATGGCATTTCCGCCAGTGATTGGCGTACCGGAAGCATTACCCACCTGTAAGGTCTGACCGACGTTCAGCGCGTATGGTGCCTGAATATTGTTGCGCTGAGCAAGGTCACGGAAATCGTTGCCAGTAATCCAGGCGATATAGAAAAGTGTGTCGCCTTTTTTCACGGTATAGGTACTGCCGCTATAACTGCCTTTCGGAATGTTCCCATACTGACGGTTGTAGACGATGCGTCCGTTTTCCATCTGTACCGGCTGCTGAGCTACTGGCTGCACCGGCTGGATTTGCGGTTGTTGAGTTGCCTGAATTTGTGGCTGCTGTACCGGCTGAATTTGCGGTTGCTGAGCTGTAGACGTCGTCCCCATTTTCGGCGGCGGCGTAATCAACATACCAGAATTGGTATTTGCAGGCGCATTGCCATTAACGGAGCTGACCGGGGCCGGTGGATTTGAAGTGTCAGAACAGCCTGCCAGCCATAGCGAAACCAGTGACAAAGCCGCAATGCGGCGAACGGTGAATTTTGGGCTTCCCGCGCTCATTTATCCCCCAGGAAAAATTGGTTAATAACCAGTGACATAATTACCGTGCAAGGCACCATACTGAACACTGGAAAAGATGTTCACGATACGCTGACCTGCGGCAAAATAACCAGGAAAAATCCAGGTATTTCCTCACGTTTTAAGCCAGCTCACCCTTCACTAAAGGGACAAAGCGCACGGCCTCCACGGTATCGATAATAAATTCGCCTCCCCGACGACGCACCCGTTTCAAATACTGGTGCTCCTCCCCTACGGGTAAGACGAGAATTCCGCCTTCGTCCAGCTGCGTCATTAGCGCAGTTGGAATTTCCGGCGGTGCCGCCGTAACAATGATAGCGTCAAACGGCGCACGTGCCTGCCAACCTTGCCATCCATCGCCATGACGGGTTGAAACATTATGTAAATCAAGATTTTTCAGGCGGCGACGCGCCTGCCACTGCAAGCCTTTAATCCGTTCGACCGAGCAAACATGCTGGACAAGATGCGCCAGGATTGCCGTTTGATATCCCGAACCGGTGCCAATTTCCAGCACCCGCGACTGCGGCGTCAGCTCAAGTAATTCGGTCATTCGCGCCACCATATACGGCTGCGAAATTGTCTGCCCCTGACCTATCGGCAAGGCGATATTGTCCCAGGCTTTTTGTTCAAACGCTTCATCAACGAATTTTTCACGCGGCACTGCGGCAAGTGCATTCAGCACCTGCTCATCCTGAATACCTTGCGCACGTAATTGATCCAGAAGTGCTTGTACGCGTCTGCTTACCATTGCGTGCCAACTCCCACGCTGTTTAACCAGTCTGAAACCACATCTTGCGCGCTATGCGCAGTTAAATCCACATGCAGCGGCGTGATAGAGACATAGCCCTCATCTACCGCAGCAAAATCGGTCCCCGGACCGGCATCACATTTACCGCCCGGCGGGCCAATCCAGTACAGCGTATTGCCGCGCGGATCTTGCTGCGGGATCACCTGATCTGCCGGATGTCGTGTACCGCAGCGCGTCACGCGAATACCTTTGATTTGATCCAATGGTAAATCCGGAACGTTAATATTAAGAATACGTCCGGTGCGCAGCGGCTCTTTACACAGTGCGCGCAAAATTGAACAGGTTACCGCCGCGGCAG
>OGTB01001470.1_pt1 | contig 15654 bp, 14 predicted proteins | sample 1553611 | NCBI WGS metagenome assembly OGTB01 (sample SAMEA2580032, study PRJEB22360) | human gut metagenome | biome: human gut; feature: human-associated habitat; material: faeces | place: Denmark | collected 2008/2010 | reverse complement strand
TGCTACAGAGAACAGTGTGGAAAGTACAGAAGGCGCCGCAGAATCCACCGGGACGAGTGTAGAGAGCACTGAGGCGGGAAATGCCGGCACACAGCAGGAAAATGGAGATGTGGCATCGGCATTGCAGAGCGCCAAAAAAGCAGTGACAGACGCGCTGGGTGATGATTACTGGCCGGATTCCGAGATCCCGGAGGAAATGCTGAATGAGACCTATGGTGTCAGTGCAGATCTGTATGATGCTTATCTGGGTGAGTGTCCCATGATCAGTGTCAATGTAGATACTTTATTGATTATTCACGCAAAAGATGGTAAGGTAGAGGATGTAGAAAATGCATTGAACGCCTATCGTGACAGTCTGGTGAATGACACGATGCAGTATCCCATGAATCTTGGCAAGATACAGGCATCCCGAGTGGAACGGATAGGTGATTATGTATGCTTTGTACAGTTGGGCGCGGACACTTCCTCTGTGGAAGAGCAGGGGGATGAGGCCGTGATCACTTACTGTCAGGAGCAGAATGAACTTGCCCTGGAGGCTATCAGACAGACTCTGGAGTAAATGCGGAGTAGAGTGAATGGTATTCAGCAGTGTGTTGTTTCTTTTTCGGTTTTTACCGATTTTTATGATCTGCTATTTCCTGGTTCCCCGGAACATGAAGAATCTGGTTCTGTTTCTGGGGAGCCTGGTCTTTTATGCCTGGGGAGAGCCGGTCTATATTTTTCTGATGCTTTTTTCCACGATTTCGGATTTCGTATGGGGAAGGCTGATAGAGGACTATAGAGGAAAGGACCGCTCCAGGATCTTTTTGTTATGTTCTGTTGTTATCAACCTGTTTATCCTGGGATTTTTTAAATATGCCGATTTTCTGTTGCAGACGGTGAATACAGTGTTCGGAACATCGATCCCATTGCTGGGGCTTCCGTTACCCATCGGTATCTCTTTTTACACCTTCCAGACCATGTCTTACGTGATCGATGTATACAGAGGAGATGCCAAAGCGCAGCGTAATATTTTACAGTTTGGTGTCTACGTGACCATGTTCCCGCAGTTGATCGCGGGACCGATCCTAAAGTATCATCAGATCGAAAAATATCTTCAGGAAAGGCGTTCCGATCTGGATGCCATCAGCTACGGAGCGAAACGCTTTGTGACGGGACTTGCGAAAAAAGTTCTTCTGGCCAACAATCTCGGACTTTTGTGGACACAGATATCTTCCCTGAAAAATGATCAGATGAGTGTGCTGATGGCGTGGATAGGAATTGTGGCATACGCTTTTCAGATCTATTTTGATTTTTCCGGATATTCGGATATGGCGATCGGACTGGGAGCAATTTTGGGATTTCATTTCCCGGAGAATTTTAATTATCCTTATATTGCCACCTCTGTTACGGATTTTTGGCACAGATGGCATATTTCCCTCAGCACCTGGTTCAAGGAATATGTATATATTCCCCTGGGCGGTAACCGCAAGGGACTTGCCAGACAGATCCTCAATATACTGATCGTATGGACATTGACCGGAATCTGGCATGGTGCGGGATGGAATTTCCTGTTCTGGGGACTTTGGTTTGCCCTGTTTTTAATTCTGGAAAAACTGTTTTTGGGAGAGCTCCTGAAAAATGCTCCGGTAGTGTTTGGCAGAGTCTATACGCTGACAGTGGTATTGATCAGCTGGGTATTTTTCGCACTGGAGAAGCCGGGAGAGATTCTGGCATATCTGCAGGCGATGTTTGGATTAAATGGTGTTGGACTTATGAACACACAGGCAATGTTTTTGGGAAATGAGTATCTGGTGCTTCTGATCATTGCACTGGTGGCATGTCTGCCCGTCGGCAGTCTGCTGATACACAGACTCAAAAGCAGCAAGACAGGGCCAGCCATGGCATTATACCGCGTAGGTGAAAAAGTCATTCCGGCGGCATTGCTGATTTTGTCTGTAGCATATATAGTGGATGCATCTTATAACCCGTTTTTGTATTTCCGATTCTGACAGGGAAGGAGGAACCGTGTGTGGATGATAAGAGAAATGCTCTGCTGACTGTCGGACTGATATGTGCGGTTCTTTTCGTTCTGGGAATCGCCGATCTGTGTAACAGTGACAGAATTTATTCTGAGACAGAGAACAGGGTGCTGGCTTCCAGACCGACATTTTCCTGGGAGAGCCTGCTGTCGGGAGAGTATGGCGACGATTACGAAGAATATATGTCTGACCAGTTTGTAGGACGGGATAAATGGGTGGGAATAAAGACCCGCGCGGATATTCTGTTTCAGAAAAAGGAGATCAATGGAGTCTATCTGGGGGCAGACCGTTATCTGATCGGGGTAAATGATCCGGAAAAATACACGGAACAGATGGAAGATTCCCGGATTGCGTCCCTGAAAAAACTGGTAAACCGGTGGGATGCAAAAGTCATGCTGGTACCTACCGCGGATAATATTCTGACAGATAAGCTGCCCGCTTTTGCACCGCATTATGATGAGATGAGACTGCTTGCGAAGGTGAAGGAGTCTGTCGGTGAGGAGCACTATATCGATGTGTATTCCGCATTGCAGGAGCATGCGGGGGAACCGATCTATTACCGCACGGATCATCACTGGACCAGCCTTGGAGCCTATTACGGATTCCTGGCATGGGCAGACAGCATGGGGAAATTCCCCTATCCGTATAATACGGCAGGCATGAAGACAGTGTCGGAGGATTTTCAGGGGACACTGCAGTCCCGGATCAATGTGGCCTGGACGAAGGACAGGATACAGTATTTTCCCGAGACGGAGAAAAAGCCGGTATCGGTCACCTATGATTTCGCAGACACGGCGGACTCTCTGTATGCGCCGGAATATCTGGAAACCAAGAACCAGTACGGATTTTTCCTGAATGATAATCATGCCTTTATAGAGATTCATACCGGCTATAACCCTGGCAAGACGCTTTTTGTGATCAAGGATTCCTATGCGAACAGCATGATCCCGCTGCTCGCGGCGCACTATGAGACGATCTATGTGGTGGATCTTCGGTATTTTAACGGGAAACTGTTCCAGCTCATGGAGCAGTACGAGCCCGAGCAGGGCATGGATGTGCTGGTACTGTATGATTGCATTCACTTTTTAGAGGATTTTAAATTCTATTAAGGATTTACATTGATGCCAGGGTCAAAAGGTCTAAGCCCACATGAGCTAGCTCATAAGTGGGTGAAAGACCTTGGGACCCGCCCCGATATGAGCATAAAAGTGGGATGATAATCCCACGATATGCGAATATTGGGTAGGATTGTGGGAGTGCGTAGCACGGAACAATCCGTAGGCATCAAAGTCGGGGGCTTTTGCCCCCGACATCATAACTATCTCGTCCAGGAGGGACATCATGCCTAATTTACACGAACTGGAAAATGCCATGCCTGTGGCTCCTTTGAAGATCATCGCTCTGCCGTCCGCAGAGAAAATGGGGCGACGCATCAACGACTACATGGTAGAATTCCGCAAAAGTATCCACAATGACAAAGTGAAAAACGATCCTGCCTTTCACGGCTATATCGAGAGCAATTATCTTGTAGACGTGGATGTACCCCGCTTCGGCAGCGGTGAAGCAAAGGCGCAGATCGGTGAGACTATCCGTGGCAGGGATCTGTTTATTTTAACGGATGTATGCAATCATAGTATTACTTACAACATGAACGGCTATACCAACCATATGTCTCCCGATGATCATTACCAGGATCTGAAGCGTGTCATTGCCGCATGCAACGGAAAAGCAAGACGTATCAATGTGATCATGCCTTTCCTCTACGAGGGCAGACAACATCGCCGCAGCGGCCGGGAATCCCTGGACTGTGCCTATGCACTGGAAGAATTAAGAGATATGGGAATCGATAACTTTATTACCTTTGATGCTCACGATCCCCGTGTTCAGAATTCCACACCTCTGAACGGCTTTGATAACTTTACTACCCCTTATCAGTTCATTAAATCACTGTTAAATTCCGAGGATGATCTGATCGTGGACAAAGACCATCTGTTAGTAATCAGCCCGGACGAGGGTGCTTTGGACCGTGCCATCTATTTTGCCAGCGTCCTCGGTGTAGATACAGGTATGTTCTATAAGAGACGTGACTACTCCACCATTGTCAATGGCAAAAATCCTATTGTGGCTCATGAATTCTTAGGTGACAACATTGACGGCAAAGATATCATTATCATCGACGATATGATTTCTTCGGGAGGAAGCATGCTGGATACCGCCAGACAGTTAAAAGCCATGAATGCACGAAAAGTTTATATCTGTTGTACTTTCGGTCTGTTCACCGATGGGCTGAAGAACTTCGATGCTGCTTATGATCATGGGGACTTCGATAAGGTCATTACTACAAATCTCACTTATCTGCCCCCCGAAATCTACACCAGACCTTATTTCGTAGAAGCCGATATGAGCAAATTCATTGCTTCCCTGATCGACTTTATGAACCATGACGCTTCTTTGTCTAACGTCATGGCCACTACCGACAAGATTCATGGTATTGTAGAGGCATACAACAGCCGAAAAGATATGAATGAATTTCATTTTTAACCAGCAAACCTAAAAACGCAGAAGCCTGTAATGGCTCCTGCGTTTTTATTATGCTTCTTCTATAGTTTCAGCCGGAACCGCTGTCTCCTCCCTCCTGCGACGGTCTCTCATACTCCGGGAAATCCAGAATGATTTTAAACAGATCTCCGTCCAGCTGAATCTGAAATTCACCATGCTGGGCCTGGGTAAGATTTTTTGCAATGTACAGTCCCAGTCCGCTTCCTTCCGTTGTTCTGGAGGCATCTCCACGGATAAAACGTTCCGAAAGCTCTTCTCCCTTCAGATTCATTGGTCTGTCGGAAATATTTTTAAGGGAAGCGGTTACTCTCCCACCTTCAACCTTCATCTCCAGATAAACTCTGGTTCCTTCCAATGCGTATTTGCAGATATTTTGGAATAAATTTTCTATAATTCTCCACATTCTGCGGCTGTCAGCATATATCATCCCCACTACATCACTTCCGTCAAATATGATCTGCAGCTTTTTCTCTTCCAGCCGATCCGAGAATTCTCCTACTGCCTGATTCAGCAATTCTGTAAGATTCAACGGTTCCAGGTTCAGTACGATATTGCCGGAAGATATTTTAGAAGCCTCCACCAGATCATCTGTAAGCTGCTTCAGTCTCTGAGACTTACTGTCAAGCACCGCAATATAACTCTTGGCCGGTTCTTCTGTAATTTTTAATCTCTTCAACAGATCCACATAGTTGATAATGGAAGTCAGAGGTGTCTTGATGTCATGGGAGACATTGGTGATCAGATCCGATTTCATCTGTTCATCCTTCATGCTGGTACTTACCGCCTTGCGGATACCTTCGCCGATGTTATTTACGGCATCCGCCATCTCGCGGTTATCTCCGTGAAGCGCCTCCACATCCAGTTTGTAATCCACTTCTCCGTCACGGATCCTGCGGATTCCCTCCACAATGTCAATCTGTTCCGCCTTCTGCTTGAATTTGAGCACTCCCACAATGCCATCCAGAATAACGGCCGCAAATGTAGGAAGAAGCCACCATACTCCCTTGCCGCGAAGCAGATACGCCGCTAATATTCCAGCAAGATTTGCCAACAGAAACAGATTATACGGAATCAGGGAACTGACCGCAGAGTTCCTGTGGGATGACACAAAATGTACCGCCTTGCCAAAGCTGCTGACCAGCAAGTGCAGAAAACTGTCACTCCACATATTATGAGATTTGATTCTGCGGATCAGACTATACCAGAATACGTTGATTCCGGCACTAACCGAGAACCCGTACACTGCGAACACACCATAGGCCGCCAGACGGGTAATTTCCCGGCCCTGTATTTCCGAATGACTCAGATATACCTTATTGGCCGTATCCATCAGATAACCGTATCCCACTTTTCCGGCATAAACACATGCCAGCAAAGCCAGCGCCATGCATTCGATCCAGACATGATCTATTCCGTTCAGATACAATACCGGTTCGTCTTCCTCGTCAAAAGCCACTCCTGCTGTCACCGTCAGATAAATACCGATCAACAGCCATAACACCACCAGCAGAATACCCCCGCCGATCAGATACCAGATATTCGGAACAATTCTCTGGAACACTACATTGGCATTGTAAAATGCATCTCCCTGTACCGGATAGTTCGTATCCACTGCGATCCATATATGTGTCATATCCGGATGCGCATAATCATAATCCTTGAGATACTGGTAGATCTGTCTCTCCGTCATTCCAGTATTGCCGGTAAATTCCAGGCTGTCCGGATAGTAAATAAGATACCTTCTGTATTCGGAGAAATAATCCGTCATCTCGTTATCGGAACTGTCCGCAATCTCCGAGACATTTGTATAAGTCCTCGTAATGCCATCCTTTGACATCAGGCGCACCGCATACTTCAGGTTGCTCGCATTCTCCTGATACAGATCATTACAGTTCTGATACTGTTCGTAATTTGCGGACAATGTATGGATTGCCAGTGCCAGATTATTTTGTAAAGCAGTGTACTCCACCCAGTTATTGGCACAGGCGGTCAGTTGTTTTTCCCCATCCACCGTGGCATATCTGCATACGAGCATAGGAAAATAGACCGTCAATGTTCCGTCATCTTCCCTGGACACTCTGATATCCGTGACACTCTCTTTGACGATATACGTAAATGCCAGATCTCCCAGCCGTTCTGTCCGCTGGCTCTCCGGAATTGCTTCGATTGCCTGTGTTACCGCCTGCTGCTGTTCTTCTGTCTGTGTGCCTTCCACAGAGAATACCAGCTGCCCGTCTGCGTCCAGTCTGAAATTAGAATTCTGATTCACCGATCCAAAGTAATTCACAAAATCCGACATGCTCATAATACGATCCGTATATTCCACGCCGTATTTTCCCCATTTGATCAGATCCTCCAATTCGTACACCGCAGTCACCGGGCAGTCTGCACTGCCGGTTTTACCGGAGACAAATTCCGTAATGTCAATATATTTGTAGGGATCAAACGAACCATTTGTTTCCATCTGTCCCTTAATCACCATAAGCTGTATAATGTCCGATACTGAGCTTTGAAACAGATCATGGAAAATCACAGAGTCCTCAAATTCAGTCTCCGCATCCAATGGTGATAATTCATATACTTTGGCTCCGTCTGCCGTATCCACTGCCAGGTAAGAATTAAACAGGATCGCAGCAATGGCAACCATCAGCAGCAATGCGGCCGTCTGCTGTACCAATCCCAGTGCCAGCCGCTTTAACGTTGGTTTTCTCATGCCTGCTCCTTATCAATCTTGTAACCGACTCCCCATACTACTTTTAAGTATCTTGGTTCCTTGGGGTTGATTTCTATTTTCTCGCGAATGTGCCGGATATGCACCGCAACGGTATTGTCTGCCCCTATGGCATCCTCGTTCCATATGCTCTCATAGATCTGATTAATGGAAAATACGCGCCCCTGATTCTTCATCAGAAGCAATAAAATATTGTACTCGATGGGTGTCATCTTGACCGGTTCGTCATCCACCGTTACCTGTTTGGTGTCGTCATTCAACACCAGTCCTCCCACCTGATAGATTGCCTTATTCTCTCCGGTGAGACTTCCCAGGGAAGTATATCTGCGCAGATTCGATTTCACCCTGGCCACGAGTTCTAACGGATTAAACGGCTTGCAGATATAATCATCCGCCCCGATGTTCAGACCCAGAATCTTATCCGTATCTTCGGATTTCGCCGACAGAATGATAATGGGAATACTGCTGTACTCACGAATCTTCAGTGTTGCACGTATGCCATCCAGCTTCGGCATCATAATGTCCATGATCAGCAGATGAATTTCTTCCTTATCCAAAATCTGTATCGCCTGCTCTCCATCATATGCTTTATATATTTTGTAACCATCCTGACTCAGATTGATTTCAATCGCATCCACGATCTCTTTGTCATCATCACACACTAAAATGTTTGCCATACTTTCCTCATTTCTGCGTCTGCACGCTACTCCCACCTAAAATGTTATTGACAATTATTTTTCAGCATTAAAAAAGCTGCAAGATTCCCTCTTTGTCCGTGACTTGCACGGTGTGAAAAAAGGTACTCCGGGTTATGGCAGGTACATACATCCGTTACAGCAATATGTTCCGGAAGTACCCCTGCATTTAATAAAATGCTCCGATTGGCCTGCCACAGATCCAATTGATATTTTCCGGGTGTCTTTCCCTTTTGCAGAACTTTTTCCGGAAAATGTCCCCGAAATTGTTCCGCTACGTCTTCACCAATCTCATAACAGTCAGCACAGATGGATGGACCGATTGCCGTCACCAGCTCCTCCGGTCTGCTATGAAAATGCTCCTGCATATACAGTACCATACAGGCAGCCATTCCTGCAACCGTTCCTCTCCATCCGGAATGTGCCAGACCTATTGCTCTGTGTACCGGATCCACAAAATACAGAGGGACACAATCTGCATAATAAGTCACCAGTGCAATCCCCGGAACATCCGTTACCAGTCCGTCAATATCCTCATAAGAGGAAGCTCTGCCGATTCCATTGCCGCAATCCTTCTCCGTTACCGCGTGTATATTGGTAGTATGGGTCTGTCTGGATGCCACCATATGCTCCGGGTCCGTTTCGAGTACTTCCCCGATCCGTCTGTAATTCTCCATAACATTCAAAGGATCATCCCCTCTGGAAAAGCTGAGATTCATGGTCGCATAAATTCCGCTACTTACACCACCTGTTCTGGTGGTAAACAAATGTTTCACCACTCCGGTCTCTTCCAGCTTCGGGAACACCAGATACTCCAGTTCTCCTGCCTGTCTCTGTTGTATGCTGTTTTTATCGCCGTGCTTACTTCTGATCAGTTGATACATATCTCTAACCTCTTGTGCGATAATAATGTGGAAAAGCATTAGGGATCCACTGAATCTTCTCTCCCTGAATTGCCACCACATCATAGCGCACCCAGGTATCCTCCCCATAATGATGCAGATAACGGTAATAATCCGCAACTCTGCAAATGGTTCTCTGTTTCGCCGTTGTCACGGCCTCCGCCGCATTTCCCTTTTCATCACCGGAACGGTATTTCACTTCCACAAACACAAGATATTTTCCGTCTCTGCCTACAATATCAATTTCTCCGTTTCTCCCCCTGCGGAAATTTCTATCCAGGATTATCATTCCTTTTTTTTGCAGATATTCTGCTGCCATCTGCTCATAAGCATTCCCCGTCTGCCTGTTATTCAATTCTTATGTTTTCCCCCATCTGCTACATTCTCTTTTACCATACGATGATCTACCGCATCTACAAATACCAGAATTTCCGCTACCACTTCATAGAGTTCCGGTGGGATCATCTCTCCGATATCCAGCCTGGACAAAGTATCTGCCAGCTTGTCATCCCGATGGATCGGCACGCTGCTCTCCCTGGCCTTTTCGATAATCTTATCTGCCAGAATTCCTTTTCCGCTGGCTACCACCCGCGGCGCCTCATCGGAAGGATCGTATTCCAGGGCGATCGCCTGTTTTACTTTCTTTTTCTCGTCATCCATTCTGTTCCCTCTCCGGTTTTGCTTACCCCATCCATTCGCCGCGCTACGTCCTTACGTCAAATGCATATTGTGCCACGGGAACACTGCCTCCCGCCTTAAGAATGGGGGCCATTGCCTGTGCTGTCTGCTGAAGTTCTGTTCGCAGAGTAGTCTCACAATTGCAATCATATCCCCGCTGTTTCAGTCTCTGTGTCAGTACCTCCATATTGGCTTCCAGGTAATCCAGAATCGTATCATTCTGAACATAGAATTTCGTGCTGACTTTGGTATCCTGTAACGCCACATAGACATCCAACGGGCCCAAATGTTCCATATCCAGATGAAGCAGTGCGCTGACCCGTCCGTCTTTCCCTGCGAGGTTTTTCTTATTTGTATATACAAACAGTTCTCCTGTCTTATGTTCCCCCTGCCGCAAATGAAGAGGAAGCTGGATATAGGCATACGTCTGGTTGATCTGCTGTAAAAAATCCACATTCCGGCTTAAATTTGTCACCGCCTGAAAAGCGTTGGAACTGCTTTGTCCGTTTTCTTCCAGAAGACCCGCCAGACTCTTTAACTGTTTTCCAAGTTTCTGATAAAGTTCTTCCACCTTCTCCGAAGATTCCACATCCTCCGGTCGGATACTCCATGCATCCTGCAACAATTCGCCCGGCAATCCCGCTATTTTGAAATTCTGTAAAACACTGCGCAGTAAAGCAGTGTCCTTGGTTGCCAATCCCTGTTTTAACAGCTTCAACACCACTTCTGCGACATCTTCCGGTTTCGTTCCGTCCACGATCATTTTCTGTGTAGGAAGCATAGTTTTTGATACTTCCGGCGTTCCCTTCGTAACAGCAGTATCCGTATGCGCTATTGCCTCCTTTGTCTGTGACATGGTCTCCCCCGGCTGCAATACCGTCTCTGTCTGCTCCGAATCGGGGAATTGTACGGTTGCCCGCTGTGCTTCCGGATTCTCTTCTCCGGGAATCAACAACTCCAGAATATGACCGTAGATCGTAGCTGCCTGTTCTATCTCACCGTTTGTTGTCAGTCCCTGCAATGTACTATTCAGGCTCTCCGCCACAGCTGTGATTCCCTCCGTCAGCTGATATGTCAGATTACGATAAGATGCCATCTGCGTCAGATTTTCCTCCGTAACCGGAAGTTCCAGCCGGTGCAGGTTCACGATATCTTCGATTGCCGCTTCCGGAAACACATTGCTCTCATGCCAGATCTGCTGCAAAGTATTTTTATCAATAGGGAAACCTGCATCCATCAACTGTTTCGTCATGGCTACTGTACTCTCATTGGTCGGCAGCGATGCCATTTCCAATGCTTTCAGCACGGTTCCCTCCGTTGCCATATTTGTAAATAGCGGACTTAAGCTCAGTACCTGTCCGTTATTTTTGACCTGAAATGTAATATTCTGTCCTAAATCCAGACGAATATCCGCATCCACCCTGGCATCGATCAGAACATCCTGAAGCAGACGGATCTGCGCATTATTCCCTTCTCTGGAGACTACCTCCCCTCGAATCGTCTGTCCCGGAACCAGTGTCCGGATCTGCCGACTCACCTGTTCCGCATTTTGGGTATCCGTCGTCTGCACTTTGCTGTTATCCGTGATTTTGTCCTGCGAAAACCATCCTGTCAGTTTCATCGTATGTTCTGCTCTCCCCTGAGATTTTCTTCTAAAATCCGAAGTTTTTGATAAAACTGTGTCTGTGAATCGGTGTGGGGCCATATTGCTTCAAAGCGGCAATATGCGCTGCACTGCCATACCCCTTATTGGAAGCAAAGTCGTACTCCGGGAACACATCCGCATACTGTTCCATCAGCCGGTCTCTGGTCACCTTTGCCACAATACTGGCTGCCCCGATGGAAATACTTTTGGCATCTCCCTTAATGATCGGTACCTGCCGGATACTCACTCCGGGAATTGTAACCGCATCATTTAAAAGCAGATCCGGTGCCGGTGACAATTTACCGATAGCTTCCCTCATTGCCTCATAAGTAGCTTGTAAAATATTGATCTCATCGATTCTCTCCGGAGATGCGTACCCTACCGCCCAGGCTACTGCTTCCTTTGTGATTACATCATACAGTTCTTCTCTCTTTTTTTCGGATAATTGCTTGGAATCATTAATATAGAGAATATTGCAGTCCTTAGGTAAAATGACAGCACCCGCTACCACAGGTCCCGCAAGCGGTCCTCTGCCCACTTCGTCAACGCCGCACACAAGCGCGCCGTATTTTGCGTAATACTCTTTGTCGAGCGAATTATCCATTCTTTTTTCTCCTCCGAAATTCGGGCAGCTGCGTCAGCACCACCGCCGCAAAAATGAGCGCACAGCCGATATATTCCCGCACAGTCAGGCTCTTTTTGAGTATTATTGCGCTTGTTATTACGCCGAACACCGATTCAAGGCTCAGCAGCAGCGAAACGACCGCAGGATTCGCGCCTTTCTGCGAAACTATTTGGAGCGTGTAGCCTATGCCGGACGAGAACACGCCGAGGTATACAAGCGGAAGCCAAGCCGCCGTTATCTCACCGAACGACGGTGTTTCGAATATAAACATGGTCGCGCCGGAAAGCACCGTGCAGACCGCAAATTGCGCACACGAAAGTTTGACACCGTTCACATCGTGCGTGAAGCGGTCGATTATCAGAATATGTCCCGCAAAGCATACCGCGCTTATGAATATGAGCAGGTCGCAGAGTTCGAGCGTGAAATCTTTTTTAATGCAAAGCAGATAAAAACCCGCCATTGCAATGCCGAGACTTATCCACACTTTTGCGGGCATTTTTTGCTTGAAAAACAGCCCGAACAGCGGCACAAGAACCATGTAAAGCGCCGTTATGAACGCGCCTTTGCCCGAATCCGCGCCCTGCGAAAAACCGAGTTGCTGGAACGACTGCGCCACAAAAAGCGCCGTTCCGCAGAGCAGCCCGCCCAGCAGGAGCAGTTTTCTTTCCCGCTTCTTTTCGTCGGCTGTCTTCGGCTGTTCGTTCTTCCTTTTTTTCCTTGTCGCAAGTCTGTAAATGCCTATCACGGCAAGCAAAAAAAGGAACGACAGCAGCGAGCGCACCGTGTTTATCGTGAACGCCTGCGCGTGCTTCGCCGCCGTTTCCTGCGCGACGAACGCCGTTCCCCATATAAGCGCCGCCAAAAGCGGCAAAAATGTGTGTCTTGCTTTGTCAAGAGTTTTGTTCATATTTAACCCGTCTTTCAACCGGAGAAAAGTCGTTGCTTCGCGCGCCGTAAGGCGGGAGCAGGGGACTTTTTGAACCCTGCCCGTCGGCGGGATTTGTCGGAACCGAATATATTAAACCGTAGTCTGAATATATTCGATCCGAACAAATACGATTGACCGCCCCAACCTTCGCAAAATGCAGAAAGAGTTCTCCGCCCTTTTGAACGGAGCCTGTACCTCTTTCGGGAGATAAAAACGCAGTTGTTTTCCTGTCTTGTCGTAAACGGAAAACACGGCATTTTTAACGATTCCAAAATGTTTCGCGCGTACGCGCTCAATCAAAAACAGAAAAGATTACCGATGGACGGAAGACAGTCTTCTGACGCTTCGCGTGCTGCGTAAGGCACGGCAAAAGCGAACGATCTCATCGAATAACAGAAAGGAATCAGTTTAACATTTCGCGCGCACGCGCTCAATGAATATATTAACATATTATAGGCGATTATTCAATATTGTTCGGAAAAAGTTTGAAATTACGCGCCGCGAGCGTCCTCGATTTTTTTCTGTTTTTCGGTTGTCTTGTTCGTAAAAGCCCGTTTCAGGCATACTATGGAAAATTTTTATAACATCTTTTGCCTTTCTCCTTGACAATGCGTCTTTATATGATATAATATAATATAAAATATTATGCCTGCGCACGGGCGTATGCAAAGCAAAAACAGGCGGAGAGATCTCTGCCCGAAAACGTCCCCGAAAGGAAAGAAAATATGATAAAAAGTATGACCGGTTACGGCAAAGCAAGGCTCGTGACCGACGGACGCGACGTGACCGTTGAGATAAAAAGCGTCAACCACCGATATTTTGAAATGTTCGCGCGCATTCCCCGCGCATATATGCAGATAGAGGATATGATACGTTCGTATTTGCAGACGCGTATCGTTCGCGGCAAAATCGAGGTAAACGTATCCATCGCCGACAACGGTGCTTCCGTTTCGTCCGTCAAAGTGAACAAGCCGCTTTTTGAAGCATATTACGCGGCGCTGAAAGACGTTTCGGAAACGTATTCGCTCCCGTTCGATGCGGGCGCGGCGGTCGCTCTCCGTTTTCCCGACGTCATTGCCGCAGAGAAAGAGGACGAGGACGTAAAAGCCGTTTGGGCTTCCGTTCTGCCCGCGCTTGAAGCGGCGACCGACGCATTTATCGCCCAGCGCGAAGCCGAGGGCGGCCGTCTTTCGAAAGACATTCAGGCAAAATGCGCCGAGATAAAGTCAAACGTCGATTTCATCGAAAGCCGTTCCGCGCAGTTGATAGGCGAATATGAGAAAAAACTCCGCGCGAGGATAGAGGAACTGCTCGGCGATGTCAAAGTTGACGAACAGCGCCTTTTGACCGAGGTTGCGATAATGGCGGACAGGATAGCGATTGACGAAGAACTCGTGCGTCTGAACAGCCATTGCAAAACGCTTGCGGATATGTTCGCGGACGGCGTTTCGAACGGCAAGAAGATGGACTTCTTCATTCAGGAGATGAACCGCGAGGCGAACACTATATCGTCCAAGATAGGCGACCTTGAAGTCACCGCCCGCGTTATTGAGATAAAAACGTGTATCGAAAAGATACGCGAACAGATACAGAACGTTGAATAAAAGGGGAGAAAAAGAGATATGAAACTTGTCAATATCGGCTTCGGAAACGTTGTCGCCGCGGGCAGGATAGTTGCCATTGTCAGCCCCGACTCTTCTCCGATAAAGCGCATAATACAGGACGCAAAAGAAAAATCGACCCTTATCGACGCCACATACGGCAGACGCACGCGCGCCGTTATCATAACGGACAGCGAACACGTTATTCTGAGCGCCGTTCAGCCCGAGACCGTTGCCGCGAGAGCGGAACCCGACACGGATATGGAAGAGGATGAAGAGGATGAATAGTCACAAAAAAGGCGCCGTCTTTGTCGTTTCGGGACCGTCGGGCGTAGGCAAGGACACCGTGCTGAAAGAACTCATGCCCCGCCTCGGCGACCGTGCGGTGATGTCTGTTTCCAACACGACCCGCCCGCCGCGTTCAGGCGAGGTCGACGGCGTGGATTATAACTTCATCGGCGAGGATGAATTCCGCCGCGCCATAGCCGAGGGCAAGATGCTTGAATATACCGAATATTGCTCCGTGCTTTACGGCACGCCGCTCGACCCGATAAAAAAATGGGTGGATGAGGGCAAAGCGGTCATACTCAAAATCGAACGCGAGGGAATGCTCAACGTCCGCAAGCGTATGCCCGAGGCCGTGACCGTGTTTATCGCGCCGCCGAGCGAGGAAGTGCTCGAAAAACGCATACGCGGCAGACAGTCCGAGACTTCCGCGGCGATAGAAAAACGTCTCGACCGCGCGCGTTACGAGATGAAAATGAGCGGCGATTACGACCACCGCATTGTAAACGACGGACTTGAGGAAGCCGTCAACGAACTTGAAAAACTGATTTTGAAATATATAGGATAGGTGTTATTGTTATGTTATATCCCAGCATGAATCAACTTTTGAAAATCAACAAACACGGTGTTGCCAACAGAAGACAGTGCCGTTATTCCCTCGTTATCGCCGTTGCGAAACACGCGCGTGAGATAGCCGACAGAGCGGACGCAGCTGACGAACGTCTTGAAGACCGTTCCGTATCTCTTGCCGTCAAGGATTTCGCGGACGGCAAAGCGTACTTCGAAGAAGTCTGAACGGTAACCGCTTATGACCTCGGAAAAAAGCGTTCTCGTTTATATCGAGGATGTGCCTTATCAGGCGGACAAACAGTACGAATATCTGCTGCCCGCGGCGCTTGAAGAAGTTGTCTGCGTCGGCAGTCTCGTGCGCTGCCCGTTCGGCAGAGGCAGGCGCCCCGCTCGCGCCGCTGTTCTTTTCTCAAA
>OGTB01001465.1_pt1 | contig 15681 bp, 10 predicted proteins | sample 1553611 | NCBI WGS metagenome assembly OGTB01 (sample SAMEA2580032, study PRJEB22360) | human gut metagenome | biome: human gut; feature: human-associated habitat; material: faeces | place: Denmark | collected 2008/2010 | reverse complement strand
GAAAACATCTCTACATCTATCGTGACGAACTGGATAGATGGCTGGAATCTTCCCGTAAGAATCCGGCTCCGCAAAGTTTCGAGGACGAGAATGAATCCTTGCTCGCATCCCATCGTCGTAAACCGAACCCGAAAAACTAGTAAAGATGGAAAAGGCGGACAATATAACTCCTTCATGTGAAGAATTGGCGGTTTACGTGGAGGAGTCAATCGTGAGCGTGACGAATACATACGAGCAGTCGCCAGTGGTGCTGATGGTAGACGATGCTGTTATCGGTACATTGGGAAACTTCAGTGCGTCCATCGGAAAAGCCAAAAGCAAGAAAACCTTTAACGTATCGGCCATTGTCGCATCGGCATTGAGAAACAGCACCGTTCTTCATTATCGGTCCACTTTTCCCGATAATAAGCGGAATATTCTGTACATCGACACGGAGCAAGGACGACATCATTGCCAGCAGATATTGAAACGAATCCTACGTTTGGCTGAATTGCCGGAAGACAAGAAGCCGGATAATCTGCTCATGCTGGCTCTACGCAAGTTTTCCCCTAAACTACGTCTGGCGATAGTCGAACAAGCCATTGGCACAATACCGGATTTGGGATTGGTCATCATAGATGGCATTCGTGATTTCCTGTATGACATCAATTCTCCCGGTGAATCTACCGATATCATCTCCAAATTCATGCAGTGGACGGACGACAGACAGATTCACATCCATACCGTACTGCATCAGAACAAGAATGACGAACATGCTCGTGGTCACATTGGCACTGAACTCAACAATAAAGCGGAAACCATCATGCAGATTGAGGTGGATAAAGAGGACAAGACCATAAGCATAATCGAAGCCATGCATATCCGCGACCGTGAGTTTGAACCTTTCGCTTTCCGTATAAACGAAGAAGCTCTGCCCGAACTGGTAGAACCTTATCTGCACAAAGAAAAGAAGATCGGACGACCGACCAAAGAACCGTTTGATCCATACAAGGAAATTTCAGAGAGTGTACATCGCGCAGCATTGGATGCCGCTTTTGCGAATGGAAACATCGGCAGTTACGATGAGTATCTGGAACGCTTGAAAGAGGGGTACGGATTGCAGAATGTAAAGCTCGGCTACAACAAGGCAGTCAAGGTAGCCTCCTTTCTCGGTAATAAGCGAATGGTGATAAAAGAGGGGAAAGAATATATGGTCAATCCCGAATACCATTACTGAGTTCAACTTTACTTTATTGTCGGGGCGTATATATAAGAATAAAGCAAAGTAGTCAGGGGTTGCACACAAGGTATTCATTCTATCCCCCTCTTTTAGATGAATATCTTAGTTTCTGGTTCAAATCCGTCTGCCGATTCTGTATGCACATCCAATATGGCTTGCCGGAAAGCATCAACAGGTATCTGTTGCAAGATATGCCAAGGTATAACCTCACTACGTTACGGTTGTACACTGGCACTCTTGCCTGCTCAGTTCCCTCGCTGGTGCGGTACTCGCAAGCTCGCACCTATTCAACCATTATAAAACGATTCAAATGAAAGAAGATATTAACAATACATCGGACTCCTCGAAAGAGACAAGAAACGTCTTCATCGGGGCAAAGGTAACTCCTACTCAGAAGGAGCATATAAAATCAATGGCAGCCCAATGCGGCATGACCGTAAGCGATTATCTATTGTCGTGTGCCTATAACTTCAAACCCAAAGCGAGGCTTACGAAAGAAGAAGCAGCACTGTTGCAGAATCTGGACGATTGTCGGTCAGACCTCGTAAAATACACATCCGCCCTACACGGAATGTCCACAAAGCAACGCGTGGCAATGTTCAATCAGATTCCGTTCATGATCGGCTGGCTCAAGGAACTTGGCAATGTGACCGAAAGCATCTACCAGTTCCTGAATGCTGTAAAAGAGCAGAACAAGATTCCGTTTAATCCCAAAACCGAAGAAGAATGATTGCAAAAGCCAAAGCTATATCGCACGGAATAAACGATCTTCGTTACATTACCGGCGAATCACAGCACAAGAGACATCCGGAGAAAATCTATCGGGTATTGGACAATCTGTTACCCTCAGAACCGGACGCTATGGGGATATGGAACTCCATGCAGTTGACCCTATCCCAACACCGGCCGATAAAGAATTCCGTTATCAGAATCGAGTTGAGTCCATCGCCCGAACATACCCAATTCTATGACATCGAAGATTGGCAAAAACTTTGGCAGGAATTCGCCGAGGAGTTCGACAAACAGGTGATTACCGGCAAAGATGGAAAAGTCCGTTCCTGTCCGACCAATTTAGCTAACAGTAAATACTCGGTTTGGCTTCATACGGAATCCAAAGGCGAAGTCCCCCATCTCCATGCTGCGGTTTGCCGTTTGGATGAAGACGGCAATATCAACAACGACCACAACATTCATCTTCGTGCGCAACGTGCCGCCGAGCGAGTGGCAAAGAAACGAGGCTGGACGACTGCGGCACAAATCAGAAATCGCAACATTCCACAAGTGAACCGGGACTGTATGGAAGTGTTGAAAGCAATGCCATCGTGGTCATGGGATGAGTACAAGAATGCTCTTATACGGAAAGGTTATATCGTCCATGAAAGAGAGGACAAGAAAGGTATTCTTCGTGGATATGCCCTCATGAATGGAAACACCAAATACAAAGCTTCCGAATTGGGAATCGGCAGGAACCTGATGGTCTCGAAACTTCCTGCGACATGGAAGAAACTGCACAATCAGCCAGCTACCGTCATTAGAAATAATACTCTCCAAACCGTTCAACAAGCAGCGATACATAAGGTTGCTCCTATTGACTATACCCAATATCTCACATATAGTCAGGATATGATTTCCTATACCCTCAGCCATGAAGGTAAGGATTACAGATTCTATATCCCAGAAAAAGTACTTAACTGTTTCAATGACGAATTTGATTACAGGTTTATTGCCAACTGTCAAGAACTTACCGATCTGGCTGTAGTTATATTTGTCGGACTGATAGATCCCCCCAATGTAACAACCGGTGGAGGTGGTGGAGGTTCTCAAAGCGACCTTCCATGGCGTGACAAGGACGAGAACGATTTGCAATGGGCTCGCAGATGCGCTCGTGCTGCCAGCCGGTCCTTAGGAAAGAAACCGAAAACAGGATTAAAACGATAAGCCCATGAAAAAGAAATTTGATTTTTCCGCAGAAATGAGTGAAGTGGAATCCATAAAAACCACTCCCAAGAATGAATATCTGGAAGAAGAAAAACGGCTACTCGATGTAAATGCCAAGGAACTTGCCAACCTGAATGACAATGTATATAAGCTGAGAACAGAAGTTGAAAATCTATCCAACTCTATACGTGAGTGCAAACCTATTATTTCTGAAGAAATGCATAAGTTGGCCGTTGAATTTGGAGCAACACTTCTCTGCAATTTTCTTGGTCAGATTGAGAGCAAATGTAAGGAAGCCGAGCGGAGAATGAAGAAAGCCGACAATGCCGTCCCCATCCCAGATACGGCATTCTACATTTTGATTATCATTGTAGTTGCTCTATCTTCCTTTTTCATGTGCATGATAGTAGCTAATGCAGAGATTTTGCATTCCGGATTGATTTGGAAGGCTGTTATTGGTTGTATTCTTATGGTTGTTTTGGGGATTGGTATTGCTGTAATTATACAGAAGTTTTCGGACAGGGATAAATAAACGAAAAGTCTCAATCGGATAGGAATGCTATCGGTTGAGACTTTATTTTATTCGTTATCAAACAATCCCTTTTCTTTCCATAACTTTAGTTATAAATTCCTCTATTCTCTTGCATTTGATTTAGTGATTACGTTTATGACTTACACGAAGTTTATCATCATCTTCTCTATATGATGAGATATATCCAATAGTTTTTAGCTTCCCTAAAAGCATTTCATTCATGTGATTATTTTCTATAGTAGCCTTTTTTGATTTATCTGTAATACTTCGATAAGAATCGCCTAAAGACTCTATTAATTCTGTCACAATGTCAAAATCATCTCTATACTTTTCAACCAAGTCTATCAAAAAAGACAATCGCTCTGGCAAATTAGTAGAGACGACCAAAATGTTCTTCTCTATGTCATAATCAAATTTTTCAATATTGTTTTTCAACACAGGAAGAGTGATATTTGCCAATTCGTTATCCCACACAATATGAGGAAGAAAATGTTGAACTACACTTAGAGCTTTTTCACCGATTACTCTTGGATTTTTCATAAGATGCTTGTATAGCCTCATATCTGTAGGCAACTCCTCTATTTCTATAATACACTCATCCAAATACTTATCTACATAATAAGTAAGTACATCACTATGATTGTCTCTAATTGTTGTCGTATAATATGTGCTATATGGAAGCATATCAGCACAAAGTAACGACTTAAAATGAGCGTTATCTACACTGTTAATATCCGCATCCTTAAATGTAACTCCATCAAAGATTTTGACAAGTTTATCGTATACCAAAATTTCAAAATCTGATGTCAATAAAACACTGTGTGCCAGTAGTTCTTTCTGAGTATCATCCAATTCAGATATATCTGTTAATTCATCAATATGTTTGGTAATGAATATTCGCAAACTGGAAATCATTACATTATTCTGACTCTCATAAAATGCATATATCTCAGGCCATGCTGGTATAACTATATCAACTTCAATAGCGAACTCCCACTGTATATTGTTAACATCGGAAAGAGAAACTTTATTCTGTTGCCCAGAAAGGTATTTGCGTTTTGTGTCCTCTGTTATATCCTCAGAATTAATAATTTCAAGAATAATTCCCACACTCTCTTTTTTTGCCGTATCTGTAATAAATACATTATTTAGTGCATTGTCAAAACATTCATCTATATAATCTGATATAGATTTAGCTGATTTACAGCTCCTCAGTATTGTAACATTTAAAGGATAATTATCCAATGTTTCCACCCTCTCATTTCGATAATGAACAAATGCGCATACAACATTTTCAGGTGTCAACATATATGCTTTGTTTTCTACAACATACTCAAGCAAACACCTAGACTCTGCATCTATATCTGTAAAAATCAGTTTTCCATTCGACACTATTTGTTTGATTGTATCAAAACCTATGAGATCTACTCTATGAGATATAAATGCGAAGTGTTTATTCAACCAGTTACGACTTTCTTTGGTGGAATGGTTCAATTCGAGGAATCGTAACCAAGACTCGAATAATTCATCGGAATTCTGTTTCACGAAGATCTTCCATAATCCATCAACGATACTGCCCAAATGGTTGAAAAGCGAGCTTGAATCTTCAACTGATTTATAGAAGTCAATCAAAAAGTCCCACTTTTTATTATGCATAATAACTTGTGCTATCGAATGAAGTTTTGAGTTATTTGCTTCTTCAAGATGCTGACAAATACAATCGACCACCTGAATATTCAATATACTTACATCGTTGTAACATTTATCAGGAATGTTTTTTACGCACTGCCCTACTTTATCTATATGATAGTCATACGGCAAACTATGCCGAAGTTTTAATTCAAGGATAAAATCATGGTCGTGCTTATTAATTGACTTACCAAAAAAGAAAGATATATAATCAAAGTAATCTTCATTTATAAGTCCTTCTTTCAAGAAAACTTCAAGCATTTTAGAGACATTGAGTTCACTAAAAATTTTATGCGTCTGCATATCAACATCCAGCAACAGTTCTTGTATTGGAGTAGCATAATGATTATTACGAGATAATTCTAGTATCTTGATTTGTTCACGATATCTTTTTTCCCCTTCTCGCAAGGCTTCTAATCGCTCATGGTAGGTAAAGGTAGAATTAACTATTTTCTCTATTTGACTGAATTGAATATTGCAACTATCTTCAGATGTATCATAATAATATCTAACACCATAATATGTGTTAGTTTGATGCCTCTTAAAACATTGATATCGAAATGAGGATTGCGATATAAAGGAATTAAATAACGTTTCATTTTCTGCGATATCTTCAAGAGGTATAAAATTGTTTTCGACAAAAAACAAAAAGGCATTATTTTCATTTTGTTTTGATAATTTTCTACGATACCCTTCAATATAAATCAGCCTTAATTCTTTTTCTTGTATGGCATGTGTCGCTTCTAAAGATTGAAGTTTTTTAGTTATTCCATTAATACGCTCGTCAATCTGTCTATTGCGCTCAACCAATAATTCACTTTTCTTATGCAAACAATCATACAAAACACCCTTTCCTTTATGCAGATCAGCAAAATCTTTTGGATGGTAGTTTTTATATACAATCATTGCAAGAAGTTTGTTTTGATCAAGTTTCTCATCAAGTTTTTCTCTATATTGGGCATATTCATTGACAATATTCTTCAGTAATCTCATATCGTCAATGAAAAAAGCCAAACTGTCTATTACCTCGACATTAAGATCTGAATAGCCTTTTATCTCTAGTTCCTCTTTCAGTTTGTCTGCCGAGTTTGAAGAATTGATTATTGGGATTACAGTTGTGATATAATCAAAGAATTTAGTACGTTCTTCATCAAAAAACATATCATCTTTAACCGCATAAATGAACGTAACTTTACGCCCCACAGAGTTTGACTGATTCAAGAGTTGATTTACCTCTCTTAACTTAAGAAAAATATCCGTATTATCAAATCTATCTAAATCTTCTATAATCACAACATTATAATCAGTAACCTCAAAGAAATAGACAATCTCATCCATGTGCTTATTGAAAACGGATGTATCTTCTTTGTTTTCTTTTAATTCAATCTCTCCATTCTTTAGATTTAACTTATTCAGTTTACTATTACTCAATGATTTGACAGTCTTTTGAACGAATATTATTGTTGCAACAAATATATATGATAGAGCAAAAATATCAGACCATTTATTTAATACTGGATTACTTAAGCGATTGCAAATCCAATCCACCTCCAAAAATGATGGTTCAAATACAATAATTAAGGCAACAATATAAAATATTATTGCAAAAGATAAAGCATATTGAGCCCAAGTTGATTTATGATAAATCCTTTTTAATCTGGAATTATAAAGCGTCTCTTGTTTTTCTTTATAAATAAGTTGTTGAAGAATGCTGTATTCAATACGATTATTCATCGTATCAATATCTATTTTATTCTTTTTATCATCTAATGGTGACTTTAGTGTAGCAAGAGATATTGAAAGATATTTGTATTTACGATAGTCTTTCATCAAAGAGCGAAGAATGGAACTCTTACCGGATCCATAAGGACCAGTAAGAGCAATGTTCAATATGTCTTTCTCTTCTAGTTTTCGTGCAAGATTCAAAACACTCCTATACTGCTTCTTATCACTTTCACTATCACGATTAAGCAGAGCAGGAGTTAATGATACTTGTTTATCATCCTCCACCGAATTATTTGCACATATTTTCTTCCAAAATCTACAGTTCATTTATTTTCAGCTATTTATTAATCATATTTTTCTAGTTTGTTACAGATTGCTATCTATATTAAAGCAACACCAAATTCACGGATTGTTTCTTCGCTATCTCTTCCTGAGACAGATTTGCCTGTCGCTTGCTCTATTCTGTCAAGCAATTGTTTTGCTCGATCTATGAAATAAGCATTGAAATCATCTAATGCAAGATGAGCATAACTTACCTTATGTGACTCTATAGCTTCCTGTATCTCAACTTGTTTTAATCCCTTATTTGCCATAGTTCCAATATAGGTACTTGGTGCATGTCCTCCTATTGAACGATTGGAAGATGCATAAATTGGAGTCTTATTAATGACAGAATTCCATTTTATACGTGGAAGGTTATTTTTCTCGCAATAAGTTTGAGGGAATATATGATGAATATCAGCATCTTCATCAATGTAAGATGCTATATCCATACGATGACCTGTCATAAAATCAAGTGGTGAATCTTGTAAGATAAGTGCCATAACACCTTTGTACGCTGCACTATTCCTAGTCTGCATGGTCAATAAACGAGTTGGTTGTATATTGGAACGATATACAGTCTCTGGCATTTCACCACCTTCCATCCAACGGAATACGCCCATTATATCAGTTGCAAATCTAGCTTCATTGGCACCCCCATATAGTTCACCCATTACGCCACACCAATACCAACGAGACAATAATTCCTGTTTGCTTCCAAGATGCAACATTTTTTTATTTTCGTTGTCGTATGCAAAGATTGCAGCAAGTGGAATAAGTTGTGACGAATATGGAAGATCTCTGGAACGGAAAATCCCCTGATGTACTAAGAAATCAGCTGCATCACAGAAACCTTTAATCAAAGCGTCATGATACTTCAAATAATCTTTCAATTCAAGCCTAAGAATGTCTTTTTTCTTACATGTTACAGCCACACGCTCATCATCACCTGAAACCACTCTTTTATAATATGATACCAACAGAGTCATTGCTGCCAAAAAATTAGCACCAGTGATTTCTTTCAATAGCTCGCCATTTACTTTTTGAGCAAAAATATGACGAATGGTCTCCCAATCTTTTCTCAATTCATGTCCTTCAGCAGCAAATGTAGCTGTGACGAGTTCGAAAACCGTAAGAGGTACACCACCAGTGTTTACATTCTCAAAAATCTGGCAGACAGCTTCTTTCGGGGTTTCTTTATCAAGCTGAATTATAGGTATGTTATACTCTAAAATTGGGCGAAGAATCTGCTGTGAGAAATCACGGAATAAATTTCTATACTCTCTATCACCTTTGTAATAGTCTTCCATATCATAATGCCAATCTTCCGTATCATTATGAGAAAACGTAATATTCAAGGGAAACATCAGGTTCTCAAATTCTTTCTCTCTTGTGGATAAGTCCAGCGTTACATCACGACCAATATTTGTTGTAAGCTGTTTCTTCTCTGATACAGATATGATTGCTTCCAATCTGTCCGCAGTAGAGTCTAGACATTTACGAATATCTAGATAATAATAGCGTTTGATAATTGTATCTCGATTGGTCTCTAATCGAGTATTAGTTGCTTTCTTACTTTTCAAGACCTGATATAAGGTTGTGAGTCGCTGTTGTCCATCGAGCACAAGCCACTCAGGTGTAACTTCTGATATAGAATCCACACCTTCAAATGTGCGATACTTAAAACGGATATGCTCACCACCATTAGCCAAAAACATCGCTGCACCCATTGGGAAGCCAGATGTGATACTTTCTATTAGTTTACATATCTTCGTGTCATCCCAAACCCAACTACGTTGAAAGTCGGGTAATTGAGCCTTACCTTCTTCAACCATTTTTAGAAGGTCATCAAGTTTCTTATCGTGTGATTCAACAGCCATAACAAATTTATTTTATCAACCAATTAATAATACATCTCAATATACTGATAAGCCTTATCAAAAACTTCTTGATCTTTAATCTGGTAGTTAACCCACAGAATAGAACGTAGTTTCTTTTTTATCTCTCGCTGAGCTGTAATGCTTTTAAAAGCATCTTTAAACTTACGTACAATAGCTACCACATTTTCATCTATATCAGCAACTACACGTTCTACAATGATAGGAGTATCCTCAGTTCTAATTGATTCAAACAACTCCGTAAGAGCAGCTTTAGCTTGTTCCCTCTTGTCAAGAGGTTGATTTGAGTTTTTTTCTTCCTCAAGCACTTCTTTAGCAAGGGTGAGCAATCCTCGGAGGAAATCAATACTAGTTATAAGATTTTCCTCCATATGACGGCGCAGTTCATCCAACTTCTCAGCAAATGCCTTGTAATTGGGGTCTCCATGATGCTCTCCTAACCTCAAACGAAGCATTTTTTCCACTTCCAATATCTTTTTAGGATTGTCTTTGGCTTGCTCCAACACCATATCAATTACATCTCCATCTACCACAAGATCCTCAAGTGGAGTCCCAATATCAATTGTATCAATGTTACGATGAATGATTTCAATGGTTTTAGCACCCAATAAAGTCCATATGAGTGATCCTCCGGTACTAACAGGACGTACACTTTGATATACCTGAGCCAGCCAAGTATAATCCGCCTGATAAGCAGCCAGCATTGCATCCGGGCTTACTGTTTCCCAAGCTTTAGCCAATCGTGAAAAATGTTTTGCAAAATTCGTTTTTGTAGACTCATCAAGTAAACATTGCTGGGCAGCTTGCAAACCTTCCCAACCACCGATTGTCCGGTCTACACCAGGGAAAAAGTCAATACACTCTTGCAAAAATTGAGGTATCAACACTTTTATCTCATCAATATTCTTTACAACCGTTTTTACCGTCTCTTCATCAAAAGCAAGGCTTTTGGCTACATTATCAAATACACCAACGAAATCTACAATCAGACCACATTTCTTATCAACATTGTACTTTCTATTCGTACGGCAAATAGCTTGTAACAACGTATGATCCTTCATTGGTTTATCAAGATACATACATTGCAAAATTGGAGCATCAAAACCTGTCAACAGCTTTGAAGTGACAATCACCATTTTAATCGGTGACAATGGATCACGGAATTGGTCAAGAAGTTTTCTTTCTTGTTCTCTATCACGACGGTATGCTTTATACTCATCAGCTTTATCGCCAGCCGTATGCATAACGATAGTGGTTGCATCTTCCGAACCCAAAAGAGCATCAATCGCTTTCTTATATTTCACACAGCAGTCTCGGTTATATACCACGACTTGAGCTTTCATTCCAGTGGGCTCTACATACTCTTTGAAGTGATTTACAATATAACGTGCGACATCGTTAATTCGCTTCTCTGCTGTAAAAAATGCTTCAACAGAAGTTCGTTTTACTAATTCGTTCTTTTCGTCCTCGGATATTTGATCGGTCAGTTCATCAAATTCTTCTTGTAATTGAGTTTCGTTAAGATGCATCTCTACCGGCACTGTTTGGAAATTCAATTCAAGCGTAGCTCCATCTTCAACAGAATTTTGGAAAGTATATTTTGAAATATATCCACCTTTCTCTAAATCCTCATCAGCTCCAAAAGATTGAAAAGTATTCTTATCTCGTTTATTGATAGGCGTTCCGGTAAGGCCAAAGAAAAATGCATTAGGTAATGCATTGCGCATTTTTTGTCCTAAATCCTTTTCCTGAGTTCGGTGTGCTTCATCTACCAATAAAATGATATTATCTCTTTCATTCAGTACACTATCAACATCTCCGAACTTGAAAATTGTCGTTATCAGAATCTTGCGCTGATCCTGCTTGAAAAATGCAACTAACTCATCTTTTGTCTTTGCAGATTCTATATTAGGAATATCAGCACGAGTAAAATCGCCCGTTATCTGATCTTCCAAATCAATACGGTCATCAACGATAACAACTGTGGGAGCATGTAATTCGTTCTGCAAACGTAATTTTTGGGCAGCAAATACCATCAACCATGATTTTCCCGAACCTTGGAAATGCCAAATAAGACCTTTCTTCGGACCTTGTTTCTCTCGATATGTATTTAAGACACGCTGAACAATAGCTTCACCACCTAGATATTGTTGATAACGGCAAACTATTTTTATTTTTTTGCCTGATGATGTTCCTGTAAAAACACTATAGTAACGATATATGTCAAGCAGTCGGTTTGGTTGAACCAACCCCATTACGTTACTTTTAACCGACTCTATTGTACCATGCTGACGACTTTCATCTTTAAACCAAGGTCCCCATTTGTCAACAGGGGCACAGATGCCGGCATATTGAAGTTCTTTACCTTCTGTAGCAAAGGTTAATATATTCGGAACAAACATTTCTGGAATGCTCTTTTCGTAATGCAGCATATCAATGGCTCCGTCAGCCCATGTTATCTGAGGGCGAACAGGAGATTTTGCTTCACCAACACAAACCGGAATTCCATTTATCAGATAAACCAAATCCAAACGTTTACCTCCTTCAACAGAACTACGTGGAAACTCCCATTGATTGGTCACTACACAATAATCTTCGACCGCATCTTCGCTAAAGAATCTGATAGGTATATATTCACCATCCTTTCCAAAAGGCTCAGTGTTTTCATTAAATAATAATGTACGAAAACGGTCATTGGCAGTCACCAATTCATCATAATTACCTCCACAAGTAATAGCAGCACGGAGTTTATAAATAACTTGCTCCGCTTGTTGACGTGTTATTGGATTTAACCTGACAAGAGCTTCCAATAGCCATGATTCAACAAGGACAGAATCAGAACTACGAGGTATATCCTGTGACTTTACATACTGCCAACTACTTTGGGTTGCAGCTTCTATGAGCATTTGCTCCACTGTATTGTCTTCGTTAAACATATCTATGGTTTTTATTGTTATCAATTTAATAATTAAGCGATTTTCCCTAATTCGTCACTCTGTATGTCATTCAAATATACTAAAGCTTTTTGAATGACAGATTTTGATTTGTCGGCTTGTCTATATATTGCTTCAAAACGCCTTTGTTCCTCTATCGCAGGCAATCCAACCATAAAATGGTCCAGATATGAAGCACTAACTCTTTTCTGCCCGCCTGTTCCAGACATATTTTTTGCAGCACGCTCACGAAATATAGGCATTCGTGTTAATGCTAACAGCCAATAGGGACTAGATATTCCGTTAATTGGCCGCAATACATGAAATTCTGTAGATCCCATTCCTATACCATTTGTAAGTCCATGTACAATAGCTCCTTTGCCATTCTCCATACAAGGTGTAATTTTGGCAAACAAGACATCATTATTCTCAAAATATGTAAAGCCTTTTTTTACTTTTCCATATTCTTCGTCAGTCATATCTACCAAATATCCATCCTCACTTACCGCCGGCATAGGAATAAAAGAGACTTTATCGGTGTCGCAAAGAGCAATGTTAGGACGTCTTGGATTTAGAATACAACATTCTCCTAATCTTTTCAACTCATTCTTCTGATTTAAAGAAAGAGGATTCCCAAACATCTCGATAAATTGCGACATACTAACCAATAAATTTACGGTGAGACATTTTTACATTTGTCTGATTCACCATAGCATATTGCAATGTTGTATCAAGACTTTGATGCCCTAAGAGATGCTGGACCTGCTCTATAGGCATACCTTTATCTATCGCCATTGTCGCCAACGTACGGCGAAATTTATGAGGATGCACCTTAGGAATATTCAATTCACGCCCCAAACGACGTAAACGTATTTCCACACCACTTATCTGTAAGCGATCGTAAGGTGCTAATAATGAAACAAACAGGGCAGGATTGTCATCTATCCGTTCTGCCAAATAACGTTGTAAATGTATCTTTGTACGAGCATCGAAATAAACTCGACGTTGCTTATCTCCTTTACCGGTAACGATGCATTCCCGGTTCTCAAAGTCTATATCGTTCCGATTGAGTTTGACCAACTCCCCGACACGCATACCAGTAGAGGCCAACAAATCAATCAAGGCTAAATCGCGAATACCTTCGCAATGGTCACGCATTTGTTCTAACGCTTCATCGGAGTATGTTTCTTTGACTGTTTTTCCGACTTTTACTTTATGAATCCGACGTACCGGACTCTTCACAATATAATCCTCATCCTCAAGCCATGAAAAGAAACTTGACAAAATGCGACGTATATTGTCTACCGTAACCTTTGTAGCACCGCTTGTCTGCTGATAATCATTTAAGTAATTACGCAAGTCATCAGTAGTGATATGGCGAATATTTTTTTCTATTTTCCTGATAGCATTATTTAATGTACTTCGATAATAGTGCATCGACTTATCCGAACAACCTTCGACTCGTTTAGCCGACAAAAAACTATCTATTAATTCACTATTACCACTGCACTCTTCATTGTTCTTAGACGACACGTTGATATCACGAAAGGCATAATCTAGCACCTTTCGTAATTGACTCATTTGCTCGTTGTTTAAAACTCCCAGCATAGCCTGCTCTATGTCATTAATCAGATTCTCTATCATATTATTAATAAATTTGTTATCCAATTAAGCCGCAGCTATCAACGTATCTCTCTTATTCTATCCGTTTATTAAACTCTTTATGACTTTATCGATATTTTCAATACACTGCTTCAATTCAAATTTTGATTTATCGACCTGTTCTGCTATGAAAACGAATTCAAGTTGTTTGTCCATTGGCGGTAAGATACAATCAAAGTTTCTTAACTCAGTGAGCGGCATTCGTGGCATTTTAGTACCTCCAGCTATATCATTTGCATAATTAACGAACTGATTACCCCGCAACAGATGACTCAAAAATACTTTATGCAATTTACTAGGCTCTGGACGTAATGGAACCAGTTCTGTCGTTGCCATTCCAGGCTCATCTGGTATCACAACCTTGTTTAAATAAGGCCTTAATTTTGAGAATAGTACATTCCCTTCATCAAAGGATTGAACAGATAAAGCATTCTCAACATCTTCATAGACCTTCTCTATTATCCTACCAGTATTTGATTCTATCATATCAAGATTCAATAGCCAGATTTTGCCAGATAGTTGCTCTTTAGAAGGCATTTCCGGGGCGACATCTTTAATCTTAGCAGTCTTCCAACCTTTTGTATTCGTAACAGGATTACCAAACATCTCGATAAATTGCGATTTCACCATTTCATCAGTGGCAACAAGTAGTTTCTTATAAGCCTCCTTCAATCGATAGGCTGCCCATAATTTATCAACAAGAACTTTTTGTTCCTCTAATGGAGGTAATTCAAACTCAAAATCAGCCAAATCAGAAAATAACACATAAGGATTTGTAGAACCTTTTGATTTAGCTATCGACCAAGTCGTAAAATCCTTTGATAGCATAATGAACGGCAACAAACGTTGCTCAAATGCATGAGGATCTTTCGTTTCAAAAACAAAAGTAGTATTAGCACATACTCCTTCAAAATCAGCAACTGCTATTTTCTTTAGATATGTTCTTCTTGAACCATACAAAATCTGACCTGGTTTAAATACACGAATAAAAGCAGGTCCAACATCATCTGTTGTAAAACATCCTTTCCTATGTATGGTTAAATCCTCCGAATCCATATGATCGCCTGCAACATAGTATTCATACGGATTATTTAGACGATCTATATTTATCTTCACATCTTTAACGACATCTCCAAACTTTACCCTACTCATATTTTAGCATACTTAAAAGATTAGCAACTTCGATATGCATTGATCTTGAAGCCTCAATCCATTTTGGGAGTGATTCATCCAAAATGTATATTTCATTTGTTCCTTTTTGCTTGACATAACTTTGTATACTAAGCAAACTCTTATTATTATCTATATCATTTATATCAGCAACTTTTGCAAAATATTCTATATCTTCAAAATTTTCATAAGCAGAAATAATTTTCTGGATGTGAGTATTTTCTAAATAACTTTCAGCATTCTTTCTTGATACCTCTCCTTTTGCGTCAATAAAAATAACTTTACCTTTATGACTATCTTCTTTTCTATTTTTGCAGATAATAATACAAGCCTCCATAGAAGCATTAAAAAATAGATTAGGACCAAGTCCAATTACGCAATCTACAATATCTATTTCAACTAATTTTTTGCGCAACTCATATTCTTCATCACGAAATAGTACACCATGGGGAAACAATATAGCACACCTACCAGTATTTCTATCCATCGAAGCAATAATATGTTGAAAAAATGCATAATCAGCTCTTCCTTGCGGAGGCGTTCCCAAGAAATTACGTCCCCACTTATCATTCATGAATTTTTCACGATTCCATT
>OGTB01001464.1_pt1 | contig 15696 bp, 9 predicted proteins | sample 1553611 | NCBI WGS metagenome assembly OGTB01 (sample SAMEA2580032, study PRJEB22360) | human gut metagenome | biome: human gut; feature: human-associated habitat; material: faeces | place: Denmark | collected 2008/2010 | reverse complement strand
GACAAGGGGGCAATGGAAACAGACGAAGTCTGCGGTCGCCCCCTTGACCCCTTCGCAGCGCACACCTCCATACTTGAATTTTATTGTTAGTTTTTTAGTTTGTATACCTTTAACTTATCTCGAAATCATTGGAGGTAATGATGAAAATCACAATGATAACGCTCGGCTCGACGGGTGACGTGCGGCCGTATATGCTGCTGGGACGGGAGCTTCACGAGCGGGGGCATGAGGTGACGATTGCGGCGTTTGCGCCGTTTCAGGGCATGATTGAGGAAGCGGGAATGTCCTTCTATCCCATTTCTGGCGATGTGGTGGATATGATGGGGCGGCTGCTCCAGCCGGACGCGGTGGGCGTGCGGTACTTGAAGGAGTTTGAGAAGGGCATCCGCGATATTGCGCCGATGCTGCTGGATGATTTGCTGCACTGCGCGGAGGGCGCGGAAGCCATCGTCTGCACATTCTTCGGGACGATGTTCTATTCGATTGCGGAAAAGTACGATATTCCGTGCATCCAGACGCAGTATTTCCCGATGGATCCGTGCAAGGATATGCCAATTTCATCCGCGCCGTTCCGCAAGCTCGGCAAGTGGTGGAATGTGCTGAGCTACCGCATCGGGTATCTGCTGATTTCGGCGCTGGAGCACCGCTACCTCTCGGATTGGCGCAAGGAGAACGACATGGCGAAGCGCCGCGTTCGCTTGCGCCCGGATTATGACGTGCTGGGCAAGCAAGTACCCGTGATTTACGCCATGAGCCCGACGCTCGTGCCGCGCCCGGAGGATTGGACGGACAACATCCACATGTCTGGTTTCTGGTGGGATGAGCGCCCGGTGGACTACACGCCTGACCCGGCGCTGGCGGAGTTCCTGCGCGCGGGCGACGAGCCGGTGTACATCGGCTTTGGGTCGATGGTGTCAGGCGACATGGGTGAACTGGCGGAAATCATCCGGCAGGCGGTGAAATTGTCCGGCGTGCGGGCGGTGGTGGCACTTGGCTGGGGTCAGCAGGAAGCAAAGACAAAAGATGCGAACATCTTCTATGTGAAAAGTGTGCCGCATGACTGGCTGTTCCCGCATATGGCAGGGGCGGTGCATCACGGCGGCGCGGGGACGACCGCAACCAGCCTGCGCCATGCGCTGCCGACGCTCGTCGTGCCGTTTGGGGGCGATCAGCCGTTCTGGGCGGAGCGGGTGTACGCTGCCGGGTGCGGGCCGAAAGCGATTCCGCGCGATAAGCTGACGGCAGAGAATCTGGCGGAGGGGCTGCGCGCACTCATCAGCAACCCGGAATACACGCGCAACGCGGCGTGCATCGGGGAGGCCCTGCGCAATGAACACGGCTGCGCCAATGCTGCCGACTTGATTGAAAAGGCGGTTTGGGACTGGGAAAACGGGAATCCTGCGCAAGATGGGATGAATATTTGAAAAAACCGCCATTTGCCCCTTGACAAAACCTTGACTTTCGACTACACTGTTTCTTGCGTGCTTGCGAGAAGCACAACAAAATCAAAATTATGCAGAAAGGAGGCCCTCGCAATGACCATGATGATTTTAACCCTTGTATCCCGTGCCAATGGACTGACTGCGACGGCTCTTTCTGCCCATATGCGCCCGTAATAGGAAAATTCCACGCTCTTTTCCTGTTACCATGCGTTTTGTGTGCAGCACCAGCCGTTTGCATTCAGACGGATGGTGCTTTTTTCGTACCCTTTTCGAAAAAAGCATACAATGGGCAGTTATGAGTCATCAACCACTTTGTCTCTCTTGAAAGGAGTGATTTCCTACGCAGCGCACCACAACGAAACCAAAGAAGAAACAGACCCCGTTCGGCGCAATGCTCTCCCTCATCGGGCAGAACTGGACGCATTTCCTCTGGGCACTCATTGCGACCATTATGATGGTCATCATCGGCTTTTTAACGCCGCTGCTGCTCTCCGAAATCGTGGACAGCATACTGGGCAGCGAACCGTTCACAATGCCGGATTTCCTCATGAACCCGATTAACGCCCTCGGCGGACGCGATTTCCTCCGTCAAAATCTGTGGATTCCCGCGCTGGCGCTCATCCTGATGAACGTCGTCAACGGCGTGTTCACGTTCATAAAAGGTCGTTCTTCCGCGATTGCGAGTGAAAATATCGCCCGCAAACTGCGCAATGACCTCTATCGCCACTTGCAGCACTTGCCGTTTGCGTACCACGTTAAAGCGCAGGCGGGCGAGCTGATTCAGCGCTGCACATCTGACGTGGATACGATTCGCCGCTTTCTGGCGGTTCAGGTGATGGAAGTCGTCAACACGGTGCTGATGGTCGTTATCGCCATGAGCATCCTGCTGCCGCGCTCCGTGCCGATTACGCTCTACAGCCTGATTCTTGTGCCGCCTTTGTTCTGCTTCGCGACGTGGTTCTTCAAGATGGTGCATAAGTCCTTTGAGGTGGCGGACGAAGCGGACGGTGTGCTGAACGCCGTTTTGCAGGAGAACCTTTCCGGCGTCCGCGTCGTGCGCGCCTTCGGACAGCAGGAGCGCGAGGTGGAGAAGTTTGACCGCGTGAACAACGATTTGCGCAAAAAGAACCTCCGTCTGAATGAACTGCTCGCCATCTACTGGGGCGGCGGCGATGCCATCAGCATGACGCAGACGCTGCTGACACTGGTGGTCTGCATCATCTACGCCTGTAACGGCTGGATTACCGTCGGTACGCTGATTGTTTTCCTGATGGCACATGAGTGGCTGAAACGACCGGACACTGTAATCAAGCAAGGCGAATTTTATATGCTGACGCTCTCTACCCTGCTGGGTATGTACTTCATGATTTCCGCAGGACACTTCCTGATGTTCTTCATCGGACTGGAAACAGCAAGTATCCCGATGGCTGCATTGGTTGCTTTCGACAAGTACCGCCACCACTCCGCCGAAGCCGGTGCCAAGTACATCCTCACCGCACTTTTCTCCAGCGGACTGCTGCTTTATGGCATCTCGCTTATTTACGGAACAGTAGGTACTCTCTATTTCGATGATATCCCGGCTCACCTGGACGGCAGTGCCCTGCAAATAATGGCATTTGTCTTTTTCTTCTCCGGCATGGGATTCAAGCTTTCCCTTGTTCCTTTCCACCTCTGGACGGCAGACGTGTACGAAGGTGCCCCGAGTGTAGTAACTGCTTATTTAAGTGTTATTTCTAAAGGATCGGCAGCTTTTGTATTGATGACTATCCTTATCAAGACATTCGCTCCGATGGTGGATCAATGGCAGGAAATTCTTTATTGGGTTATCATAGCTTCTATCACCCTTGCCAACCTTTTCGCCTTGCGTCAGGAAAACCTGAAACGCCTGATGGCATTTTCCAGTATCTCGCAGGCAGGCTACATCATGTTGGGTGTGATTGCCGGAACGCAACAGGGTATGGCATCATTGGTGTATTATGTACTTATTTACATGTTCGCCAACCTCTCTGTATTTGCAGTGATTACGATTATCGCCCTTCGTGCCCAGCGTTTCACGCTCGAAGAATATAACGGATTATACAGTACCAATCCGAAGCTGGCATTCCTCATGACGCTTGCTTTGTTTTCATTGGCAGGTATTCCTCCGTTCGCAGGCTTCTTCTCGAAGTTCTTTATCTTCGCAGCAGCTTTCCAGGGCGGTTTCCATCTGCTGGTGTTCATCGCATTGGTGAATACGATTATTTCACTCTATTACTATCTGAAGATTGTGAAGTCCATGTATATCAACAAGAGTGATGAGCCTATCGCCACTTTCCGTAGCGATAACTACACGCGTGCCAGCCTTGTCATCTGTACGCTCGGTATTATTGTATTGAGCCTTGCGAGCGTGGTTTATCAGTCCATCGACAAGTTCTCGTTCGGACTGAATTAGTTACGAGCTACAAAAGCTACGAGCTACAAGTTACGAGTGGTTGCGCTATTACACCGCAAAGCACTTGTAACTCGTAGCTCGTAACTCTTATACCACCGGCAGAATAAACCAGAATGTAGAGCCTTTACCCAATTCACTATCCACACCGATAGTGCCTCCCAGTTGCTCTATGATACTTTTACTGATAGAAAGTCCCAGGCCGGTGCCCTGAACAAATGAGTTCAACTTTATAAAGCGGTCGAATATCTTCTCACAGGCTTCCGAGGCAATACCGATACCCGTATCCGATACATATATCCGTAAATGCTTTGCATCCGGTTGGTCATATCCGATACGGATATAGCCGGTTGTAGTGAACTTAATAGCATTATTTACAAAATTGGCAACCACCTGGTGCAAACGATTTGGATCACTCACAATGACGCATGACGGTAAAGTCGGTTCGAATAAAAGCTCAACACCCGGCTTCACACGCAGTTTCATAGAGCGCTGAACATCTCCACACAGAGTATTCACATCCAGATCTCTTATTTTAAAGTCGAAAGTTCCCGCCTCAATCTTCGATAAATCCAGAATATCAGAAATCAATTGCAGCAGAAGTTCATTATTCTCTTCCACCATCTTTGAGTATTCCTGCTTTTCTTCCTGATCCTCCGTCTCCACCAGCAAACTTGAAAAACCTACAATAGCATTCAACGGTGTACGTATCTCATGACTCATATTCGCCAGAAAAGCACTCTTCAAGCGGTCTGCCTCTTCAGCTTTCTCTTTGGCTTCAATTAGCTTTTGTTCTGTTTCCTTCAATTCAGTGATATCGTAGTTAACACCGATCAGTTCAATCAGCCCATTCTCAGGATCATAGCGGTTGAGCACTACATTCATACGTACCCAGTTCCACTGGTTCAATGTTCCGGGTTTGAGCACGCGCATTTCACTTTTGAAACTCGTAGCTTCCCCTCGTTTGGCCTTCTCAAAGAAAGCCAATACACGTACCCTGTCTTGCGGGTGCATTTTATTATAAATTCCTACCACTTCAACCAATGGTGTATCTTCATCTTCACCCATATTCTTATACCATTGCTTGATGGCATATCCATTACGGGTAAGCAGGTTCAGTTTGGCATACCCTACTTTGGCATATTCAGAAATCAACAGGAAGAAATTTTCAAAATCACGTATCCGGTTAATGGAACTGATACGTTCCGTATTGTCTATATTGATAAGTACAAAACCATTGTTATCGCCCTGCTTATCGTATATCTTACTTATTTTCGTATAAAGTTCTATTCCACCTTTCTTCTCCGATTCATAATAATCGCTCACATTGGAGAATTCATAGTCCTGCGAAAAGTCAAGTTCATCTTCCACTTTCACCCTTTCACGGATATCAGACGGCACATTCGGATTCTCATAGAAGTTCACTCCAATCGTACTTGATTTGTCCTTAACCCCAAATATCTCCATATCTTTATTATTAAGATCTATCAGTATCCCATCCTTATTATAAATCTCCACACCGACAGGAATATTGGAAAAGAGATTTCGCAATAGTTTCTCGCTGTGATCCAAAGCCATATACGTACGACGCATCTCAGTGACATCCATATAGAGACAAACCAATTCATCCGGTTCGGGAGAATAAATAATACAATGACAAGTCCTCTTTGACTCTTCAAAATATTCATCCAGTTCCCTGTACAGACCATGCTTATGTATATCTGCAAGAATCCGAAGCTTGGTTGACAGTTTGTCTGAAGAATAGATTTCTGAAGCAAAACGCCCTTTATATCTCTCTAAAGGCGAACCGCACAAATCGGCACTGAACTGATTAGCATCTGTGATAAGATAGTCATAAGGTTCACCTTCTTCATCGCAAAGAATGGAAAGGCGTACATAGCCCATAGGCATATACTTATAGAGATTACTCAGGAAATTACGTTCACGGTCGGCCTCATCTCTGGCAAGACGCAAGCTGATACAAATATTAATGATATCGGCTAAAGAGGAGAACCATTGATAGTCTTCATTCGTCCATTTATAGTACCTATCTACCAAGTCAATACCGATATATCCCCACACCCGTTCGGTATTCCGGAGCGGCACCACCATAAGTGACTTTATATTCTGCATAGCAAGTATCTCAGACTCCTGACGTGCCACCCGTGGCAAATCCGATAAAGTATTCAATAGGATGGGTTTGCCTGCCAACATTTGTTTAAGCCACCACTCCATGCCATTAGTAGGAATTTGTTGCAGCATGTCTATTTCCGGACTAACTCCTTCAGCCACTACCTCGTAGGTACAAGTTTGTGTGCGATATTCGGCATCGTATTCCACTATATAGACACGTCCGCCATGAAAGAGTTCGAGGACATCTTTCAATACTCCCGAAATCACTTCACTCAGGCTTTTATCTTTCAGAAAATTACGTAAGGACTGGGACACTGAATGCTGTCGGAACAGCAATTCATTAAACTGTTTCAGAATATCACCGGATTGTGCGTCTGCAGGGGTATTGACCAGTTGAAGGATACCAAATGCTTTTGGATGCCCATCTTCTGTCAGCCACTTTTCGCCCAGACGGGAACAAACCCACACAATGCCTTGTGAAGAGTAAATAGGAAAAGTTTGCTCATATACCTCGATCTCTTCTATCGAAAGGAATTCACGTGTGATACGGCAACGGTAATCTTCACGAATCAGTTGGCCGAACTGGCGAAAAGTCAGAGTGTCTCCCTCCAAGCCTAACAAATTACAAACATATTCGGAACAAAGATATTCCCCCGTAGCGAAGTCTGCTTCCCACCAGCCTATTTGTCCAACAGATGAAAGGAGCTGAAAACGTTTTGCCTCATGTGATTGGTTGCCACTCATACGATTGTGCTTTTAATATTCGTAAATAGTGCAAAGATAATGCTTACTTATTAATTTCCACTCTATTCATATCAACAAAAAAAAGAAAGTTTGGGTTCGTTAATGTAGTAAGTCAGAAGAGTTTATCAACCACTTTTTTCAACAATTCAGCTTGTCATTTAATTGTAACCTAATTGAGAATCAATTGTATGACATGTGTATTACGGTTGTAATTCCGTTGCCGCATCTTTGCACCGGAAACAAGAAACGATAAAAGATGAGCATGAAACTGGATTTAGGAAAAGTATTTTTCTTCATTTTATTATTGGTGCTTTCCACCATGACTGCCATGGCTGGAAACATCAAAGGAACCGTCCTCGACAAGCAGACGAAAGAGCCACTGACCGGAGCTACCATACAGATAACCGGGACAGCGCAGGGTGTGGTAGCCGATATTGACGGCAATTATACACTGAATGTAAATGACGGTACATATACCATAACCGTGAGATATATAGGATACAAAGACATCCTGCTCAACAGCATAAAAGTCAAGGCCGAAACTTTGCTGAACTTTGAGATGGAAAGTGATGCACAAGCATTAGGCGAAGTCTCCGTAGTGGCCAAAAAGAATCTGGAAGGTGAACGAGCCCTGCAGATGGAACGGCAGAAAGCCACCCTTGCAATCGAAAATCTCGGTGCCAAAGAAATGAGCATCAAAGGAATCAGCAATGTGGAAGAAGGTGTAAAAAAGATAACCGGTATCTCCATCGCCAGTGCCGGACAGTTGATTGTGCGCGGTCTGGGCGACCGGTACAGCACCACCACTCTGAACGGACTTCCCATCGCCTCTCCTAATCCGGACAATAAACTGATCCCTCTGGATATCTTCCCTGCATCTACCGTACAGAATATTACCGTGAGCAAAGTATATGACGCCAGTGCATTCGCCGACTACTCGGGGGCACACATCGACATCAGTACCAAAGAGAATGTAGGCAGTGATTTTCTGTCCATCAGCTTCAATGCAGGTGGCAAGTTCAATACGCTAGGCAAAGATTTCTACCGGATGGACCGCGACGGCTCTCTGTTCAAGACTCCTTCTCTGGATCAGAAACTGATAGACATGTCATTAACAGACTTTGAAGAGTATGCACGCCACAACCGCCTCTTTAACACCAGTTTTCAGGTTAGTAAAAAGACCGCCCTACCCGAATTCGGCGGAAATATCGGCTTCGGCAAACGTTTCACTCTGGGTGGAAATGAAGTCAGCGTTCTGGGCTCCATAGGAGTAAGCAACGACCTGCAAACCATGGACAATGCCTCCATACGTACCTTAGAAGCTACAGGAAATACCCTGAATGAATTTAACTACGACAGCTACAGCAACGAGTTAAAGATTGCCGCACTGGGTAATCTCGGCTACAGTTTCCGCACTTCCGATCACATCGGATATACCTTCTTCTACGCCCGCAATGCCATCGACACTTATATGAGCCGCGAAGGTGTGGACTACGAAGACCACCATCTGATAGGCAGCAACAACGTGACACACATCTACAGTCTGCAAAACCATCAAGTAAACGGCAAGCACTACTTCGGCAAACAGTGGGACCTCAACTGGAGCGGCTCGTACAGCAAGACCTCCAGCGACGAACCCGACCGCCGCCAAGTAATGTTCATCCGTGAAGATGACCAGATAAAACTCTTCAAACTGAACCGCCAAGAAACCATGCGTTACTTTGGCTCACTGAATGAAGATGAATGGGTGGGCGACCTCACCGCCAGCTACCGCTTTGGCGACAACAACAAGTTGCAGGCCGGTTTCACCTATAAAGACAAGAATCGTGACTATATGGGTACACGCTTCTACTACAACCTGAACAAACTGAACCCTACCATCACCGACATCTACGATACCGACTCCTTCCTCAACATGGAAAATGTAGAAAACGGTTCCATCACCATAGACCGGAAGAAGCAGCCCAAAGACAGCTATACAGCCGGTAACAGCATTTATGCAGGATACATTGCCACTGAATACTACCCCGTAGCCCCGTTATTGGTGAACCTGGGAGTACGCTACGAAATCAGCAAGCAATGGGTAGACTACTATACCGATGGCGGAAAAGCCGAACGCAGTGAACTGAACAAAAACGACCTTTTCCCCTCACTGAACATGAAATACCAGATGAACGAAAAGAACAGTCTGCGCTTTGCCTTCTCACGCACAGTGACGCGTCCTTCGTTTATCGAAATGGCCCCCTTCCTCTATCAGGAATCCTACGGTTCGGCACAGATACGCGGTAACGCTGATTTGCAAAACGGCTACAACTATAACATCGATCTGCGCTACGAACTCTTTGAAAAGAATGGGGATATGCTCTCCATCACCGCCTACTACAAGCACCTGAAAGCACCGATAGAGCGTGTACAGACTCTGTCAGGCGGTTCCGCCGTGCATTCTTTCCGCAATGCGGACAACGGTATGGCAACGGGGGTGGAGATAGAATTCCGCAAAGAGATAGTGAAAGACCTGCGTTTCGGCGTGAACGGCTCGTATATGTACACTAACGTGAAACTGCCCAAAGGCGGTGCCTACACCAACAGCCAGCGTGCCTTGCAGGGAGCATCGCCCTACCTGGCAAATGCAGACCTAACCTATTCACCCGCTTTCAGCAACGACCGCCAACTCAGCGTTGCCCTGCTCTACAATCTGCAAGGTCCCCGCATCCACTCCGTAGGTATCTCCGGTCTGGGAGACATCAAGCAACAGCCGGTACACACACTGAACTTTACAGGCAGTTACCGCTTCAACCGGCGTTTCGCGGTGAAGTTGCAAGTCAACGACCTGCTGAACCAAGACATCCTCTTCAAGCAAGAAGTGCCTACCACCGGAGATAAAGTAGAAGTGGAACGCTTCAGAAAGGGTACAGGCTTTGAAGTTGGCTTCAGCTATGACCTGTAAGAGAAAAGAAAAATTTTGAGAGAGACAAACAATAGAAACTCATTTTATCAACTAAACGATTATTAGTATGAGAACATCAAATTGGAAATTCATGACTATGGCCCTTGCGGCAAGCATGACCTTATTCACTGCATGTACCGACAACAACGAACCCGGAAACGGGGACGGCGGTGAAGACAACAAGTATGAACTGACGAAAGACATCGAAAGCGATACGGAACTGGAAGCCGGAAAGACTTACACGCTAAGTGGCGGCATACACGTAAAGAATGGTGCCACACTGAAGATTCCCGCAGGCGTCACCATTATTGCCAAACATGACGATGTGGTAGACTACATCCTCATAGAACAAGGAGCCAAGATAGATGCACAAGGCACTGCCAGCAACCCTATCGTGATGACTTCCGAAAAGAAAGAACCAGGCGCATGGGGCGGTATCCACATCTGCGGATACGCACACACCAATGCCGAAGGCGGAACAGGTAGCTCGGAAATAGGCGGCGCACCCTATGGTGGCAATAATGACGCCGACAATTCCGGTACATTGCGGTATGTTCGTGTAGAGTACACCGGATTTGCCTTCGACGAAGAGCACGAAGCCAACGGTATCACCTTCTACGGTGTAGGAAACGGGACAACGGTAGAGTATTGCCAGGCATACATGGGTTCCGATGATGGTTTCGAATGGTTCGGTGGTTCCGTCAATGTGAAGTATCTGGTATCTACCGACTGTAGCGACGACTCTTTCGACTGGACCGAAGGCTGGAACGGCAAAGCACAATTCCTCGTAGCTTACCAAAGCCCCAAAGACGAACTGGGATACGACTGCGACTGCCTGATGGAGTGCGACAACAACGGCAAGAGCTTCGGTGCAACGCCCGTAGCCTGCCCCACACTTGCCAACCTGACACTGATAGGTAACGGAGAGTCTAAGCAAGGTATCCGCCTGCGTGCCGGTACAAAGGCAAAAATCTACAACGCCATTGTAAAAGGCAAAGGGCAATGCCTCACCACCGAAACTACAGAAACAGAAAATGCTTTGATGGATGGTAGCTCCGAGCTGCAATACATCACACTGGCCACGGACATAAGCTGCAAGGAAGGTATTTATTCTTCCAATGAATTCACCAAAGACGGTAACCACAATATCATCAATTATAGCGTCATGTTCACCAACGGCTATGTAGGTACTATCGAAGGCGGGAAAAACCTGAGCGACGACAGTTTCTTCACTCAAGCCGCCTATCAGGGTGCAGTACCCACAAGTAACGACTGGACACAAGGCTGGACACTGAAAAGCGGTATAGCCGAAGAGACCATTGAAGAGCTGAAAGGTGAAATAACCACCAGCAAGACTCTGGCAGAAGGAAAAATCTACTACCTGACCGGAGAATACAAAGTGAAGAATGGCGCCACACTGAAAATAGAACCGGGTGTAACCATCATCGCCAAACACGATGACATCGTAGACTACATCCTCGTAGAACAAGGTTCCAAGATCGATGCACAGGGTACTGCCGAAAACCCCATCGTAATGACCTCCGAAAAGAAAGAAGCCGGAGCCTGGGGTGGTATCCACATCTGCGGATATGCACACACTAATGTAGCCAGCGGCACAGGCAGCTCGGAAATAGGCGGTGCCATTTACGGGGGTAACAACGATGCCGACAACTCCGGTACACTGCGCTACGTGCGTATCGAATACAGCGGATACGCTTTCGATGAGGAACACGAAGCCAATGGTTTCACCTTCTATGGCGTAGGCAACGGCACCACAGTAGAATATTGCCAGGCTTACCAAGGGTCTGATGACGGTTTCGAGTTCTTCGGCGGATCCGTTAACATAAAATACTGCGTATCTACCAGTTGCAGCGATGATTCCTTCGACTGGACTGAAGGCTGGAACGGAAAAGCCCAGTTCCTTGTAGCCTATCAGGAAGCAGCGGAAACACTAGGGTATGACTGCGACTGTCTGCTGGAATGTGACAACAACGGTACGAACTTCGCTGCTACTCCCATTGCCCACCCCATCCTCGCCAACCTCACACTGATTGGCAACGGTGGCAGCAAACAGGGCGTACGCCTGCGTGCCGGAACACAAGTGGAGCTTTACAATACGCTTATCACCGGCAAAGGGCAACCTCTGACCGTAGAAACCACAGAAACTGAAACAGCCCTGAAAGAGGGTGTATCTAAACTGGAGTACGTAGCTATCAGCAAAACATTGTCTTCCAAAGAAGGCATTTACACCAACGATATGTTCGCAGCAGCAACGGGCAACCTCACTGCACAGAACTTCACTTGGGAGAATCTCTACGAAGGCACTATTGATGGTGGCAAAGACCTCAGTGCCGACAGTTTCTTCACCAAAGCCGAATATAAGGGAGCTGTAAAAACAGGCGACAACTGGACAAGCGGCAACTGGATCAAACAATAAAACGAGAAACACACATAATTCACGAAGCAATAGCTTCTACAAAGGCAACGCCGGACAAGTTCAGAGGAACTGTCCGGCATAAATTCTCATCTAAGAGAGAAAAGATCGAGAATCGGTGCCGATTATCTCAATTAAGCCTTTCGCGGAAATCTTCACCGGATGGTGACTGGAATACGTGAAGATCAAACTCAGAAATAATAGCCAACAGATGGTCGAAGACATCAGACTGCAAGTCTTCATAAGGTATCCAGGATGTGGTTGCAGAGAAGAAATACAGTTCCAACGGTATACCGTGATCGGTAGGCTGAAGCTGGCGCACCATGCAAGTCATATTATGATTCACCCCCGGATGGCTCTTCAGGTAACAATTCAGATAAGCACGGAAGACACCAAGATTCGTCTGGCGACGACCATTCACAAGAATGGAGTTATCGATATGATGTTCTTCATTATACTCCTTAATCACTTGTTCCGTCTGTTCAACATAGTTTGCCAAGAGCTGTATCTTGCGATACTTCGCCAACATTTCAGGTGTACAGAACCGCACACTGTTCATATCGATATTGATAGAACGTTTGATACGGCGTCCGCCACTCTCCTGCATACCACGCCAGTTCTGGAAAGAGTCGCTTACGAGCAAGTAAGGCGGAATAGTAGTGATGGTTTTGTCGAAATTACGAACCTTCACTGTATTCAATGACACTTCTATTACATCACCGTCCGCTCCATACTTAGGCATAGTGATCCAGTCGCCTACTTTCAGCATATTGTTGGCAGAAAGTTGCACACCGGAAACAAAGCCCATGATACTGTCTTTGAATACTAACATCAGCACGGCAGCCGAAGCTCCCAGACCGGTGAGTAATACACCGGGCGAACGGTCAATCAGTATGCTGACAACGATGATACCACCGACAAAATAAAGGATGACCTGTACTGTCTGCAAGAGTCCCTTCAAAGGACGGTCGCGAAACTGTTCCTTCTCGCTATATACGGTATAAACCGCAGTAAGCAAAGCGCTGATAAAGCTAAGAAACATTATAATAATAAAGATGAGACAGAAACGCAGGATAAGCGCCAACGTTGCCGACTCTGCGTCGGAAAATGCCAGAGGAAGCAGGATATAAATAAGAATAGGTGCCACCATACGGCTAAGATGCACCATCACTTTGCGGTCGAAAACAATGTCATCCCAGGTGGCTTTTGTTTGCTTTACCAAACGCGAAACGACTTTCAGCAAGATCTTCCGGCAAACAGTATCCGCCAGATAAGCTACCAGGAGAACTCCCAGGAATGCTATAAATTGATCTAACTGGGCAGCCAATGACTGGCTGAAACCTAAAGCCTGAAGTCCTTCGTTAATTTGTTGTACAATGCTCATGATACTAAGAATTAATTTTGGTGTTAATGGTTAGTAATTAACGCTCCCTGTTCAGGAAGTCTCCTATATCTTCTTTTAACCACTGATACAAGTAAAGGTTCTTGTATCCGCTGTTCTTTTTTAACATCAAGCTGACGTTGGTCTGGCTATTCTCATAGCTGGTCAGTTCGTTATGGAATTGCTCGTTGTGGGCAGCCAGACGCTTAATTTCCTGTTCGCGCTCGCGACGCAACACAGTACATACGGGGATAAGAAGTTTCATCACAACACCATCCATGAGGTGATGCCCCTGTATGTAGAGATAAGTAGTATCAGGATTCAGTCCCAGCTTCTCCAGTTCCACACCCAAAGCCTCCACCGACTTGATATTTCGCGGAAAACGTCTGCGCATCTCGGAAAGTTTCTTGGCAACGGCACGCTGCACGGGCTCCAGTGTTCGTTCGGGATGATGTACATTGACTTCCTGCAAGCGGGTGCATGCATTGAAGTCATACATCGGGAAAGTATACGTATCTCGTTGGCGATAGAACCAGACGTTCCAGAGAAAGAGCGGATAGACAATTTGCGAATAACGCTTCAGGAAAGCAGGAAAGTCTATCAGCATACGGTCGTTCAGCGTAGCTTGCACGCAAACTTCATGCAAGCTTTCAGCATAACAATGGAAATTCTCGATGGCATATGCGTACGTCTGGAATATGTAGGGACTACTGTTTATCTTATGTGAAACGCTCGTTTTGCCTTGTAACAGAAAGTCGTAGTCACTGTCCACACAGGCTATCAGGCTCTTGCCCAGTTCAGTAGTGTTCAGCGTATTCATCAGCACCATCTTCTTACCCTTGGCAAGAGAGGTAGCCGAAGGCAGCATCACCTGAAAATAATATTCATCTGTCTCGAACTCAGCCAACAATGTGCGCCAGAAAGCTACATCATCGTAACTTTCCACATACGCCACAATGCGACGCCGCGCCTTCTTAGGATAAAGCTTGTTGGCGGCATTGAAATAGGCGGATGTAAGATTATGTTTTAAAGAAGTAGCCATGGTTATATTATCACTTTATCACCTTTATTTATATCTCAGTCGAAATATCGCTCACTTCCGTCACCGCATCCAGCCAGCCTTCCATGATGACGGCGGGAGAATGAGTGGTAAGTATCAGTTGCACATTGGGATTCAATTCACGTATCATACCGATAAGTTTTTGCTGCCACTCGATGTGAAGAGAGGCTTCGGGTTCATCCATAAAGAGGACACAATGGGCATTGTCGCGCACCAGCACGGTGAGCAGGATAATCAGCATCTGTTTTTCACCGGAAGATAGTTTATAGGGCAACAGGCGTTCACCGTCCTGATAGAAGATGATTTCATTGCTGCGGCGATCTATGGTTTTGCGGGTATAGCTGAATAACTGATCCATCAGATCCTGGAACTTCCGCTTGGGAAGGGATAAGGAAGCGGCTTGTGAACGCTGTTCCTCATCACCGGAAAGGAGTTCGATCATCTTGTTGCCAATATTCACCTGGTAATCGAGGTATCGGCGTTGCAAGAGATAAAGTTGCCAGTCCAGTTCGGATTTGACGTTCGGATCGGCCATGCGGGCGGTAAAGTCGCCCATAATCAAGGGGCGGTCGTAACTACGAATTACGTCGTAAGGAATATACGTGGCATCCGGACGGTCGAAGGTAACACGTACGCCCTCTATCTCGCCGTTCTTTATCTCCCCCGAAAGTTCTTCCAGATAGTGGACGGAACGGTTAAGGATCGTGGTTTTCCCCACTCCGTTGATACCGGAAAGGATATTCACGTCGGGACGTAAGTCCCAAGCTATGTCAAAGCGATCCCACAACCTGTGTATCTCTATACGTTTGATGTAATTAGCTTGTTCTTCCATAGTTTTTGCTTTTAATTAAAGCAAATATACGTGATTATCTTTTATTTCCACGCCCGGAAATAGAAAAATCACTTCTCATCCGGTAAATCAATGCAGAAACATGCGCCATCCCGATAAGATGTATCGAGATAAATGGAACCACCCAGACGAGTGACAATGAGGCGACAGGAATAAAGACCTAAGCCTGTGCCAGGCATGAAGTCATCCAGTTTGGTAAAACGAGGTTGTGTGTAAAGCGTTTTGAACTGCACCCCAAAAGTTGGACAGGTTAAACATTATCCCGTAATAGAAAGAG
>OGTB01001458.1_pt1 | contig 15712 bp, 13 predicted proteins | sample 1553611 | NCBI WGS metagenome assembly OGTB01 (sample SAMEA2580032, study PRJEB22360) | human gut metagenome | biome: human gut; feature: human-associated habitat; material: faeces | place: Denmark | collected 2008/2010 | reverse complement strand
ATCGGGCGATGCGATTACTTTTTTCATGACTTATTGGCTTTTAATGAATAGTATACGAACTAAACAATGCAAATATACGGATATTCGATGAAAACCGAAAACGGTTATCGGACGACCGCCCGGCCTGTAAATTCGGTCGTAACAAATATACTCAATGAAGGTTGAGCGCTCAACCGGCTGCGTGACAAACTGCTCCGTCAGTACGGAAAGCCCTGTCCGCGTTCGGATGCCCCAAGCCATAATCGGTTTGCAGCGAATCGGGAGAACATTTGCTGCAAACCGACCCCGCCCACTCGGCCATATGCGGTTTGCAGCGAATAATCCCTATATTTGTACGACATTTAAACAAAATACGGAAATGAAGAGAACAATCACTATCGCGGCAGTCGCCCTGCTGGCGGGAATCCTGCTGACAGGATGCTGCCAGAAATGCCGCAAAAGCCGCGAAGCGGCAACCAGGCCCATACAGGGAACCGTATGGCATCTGGTGGAGTTCGACGGCAAACCGGTCGACGCCCCCGACAAATACGAACTGTCATTCCTGGCCGACGGACGTGTGGCCGGTATCGGCGAATGCAACCGTTTCTTCGGTCCCTATCAGGTCGTAAACGCCAACGGAGGAATAAAGATAGGCCCCGTAGCATCCACCATGATGGCATGCCTCGACCCGAACATCGAAACGGAGTTCTTCCGCATGTTCGAAAACGTACACCTCTATCAGCTTGACGAAAAGAACCTCTACCTTTTCGTCGATAACAAGATAAAAGCCGTCTTCGAACCCACGGACAAACCGGTGGACGAAGAGTAAAAGCGATGCCGGCAATCACTGCAAAAGAGAGGCAGTGCCATAGCTGGGCACTGCCTCTCTTTTATTGTCCGCTCCGCAAAAACGAAACCCGCTCAGCGGCTGACCGGAGTACGGTTATGAAGAGCATGGGCTATGGTCAATTCATCAGCATACTCTATCTCGTCACCGAACCCTATCCCGCGTGCGATATTGGTTACTTTCAGGTCGGGAAACCGTGCCAGCCGGCGGGTAATGTAAAAAAGTGTCGTTTCGCCTTCCACGGTCGTACTCATTGCAAGAATGACCTCCTTCACCCCCCCCTTCTCTATATTCTCCAACAGCAGGTCTATCTTTAGGTCGGACGGAGCGATTCCCTGCATGGGCGATATGACGCCGCCGAGCACATGATACAGCCCGTTGTATTGGCGAGTATTTTCTATGGAGAGAACATCGCCCACCTGTTCGACGACGCACACCACCGACCGGTCGCGCGACGGGTCCGAACAGATAGTACACACATCGCTGTCAGACAAATTATTACAGCGAGCACAATATTTAATATCACTGCGAAAACGGTCTATGGCAGCCGTCATGCGCCGCACCTCCTCCTCGTCCATGCGCAGCATGTGCAGGGTAAGCCGCAGGGCAGTGCGCCGTCCTATTCCCGGCAGGCGGGAGAGCTCCCTCACCGCATCATCAAGCAATTCAGACATTTAGTAATCGTATGGCCCCTTTCAGGCCTGCTTGTGCTCCGGAACGATTCCGAAGTCAATAGGTTATCAGTTCCACAGAGTCGGCAGGCACCCATCCTTTGTTGCCGTCGGCAATCATTATCTCTGTCCAACCGTCGTACGACGACAGCACCTCCACCTTCGTCCCCTCGTGCAGAATGAAAATGTCGCTGCCCTCCTTCTCCGGAGCACTCTTCACTGAAGCGGCCTGCACCATCACGATGGCCTCGGAAGCCTGCGTAAGCTCTCTTTTCTCAACCGCCGCAAAAACCACCGCAAAGACGAAAAGTCGGGAAAAACCCCCGCCCGCCACGAAACCGACCTTGCGCCACCCGCTGCGCTCCTCCAAAAGGAACACCAACACGCCGGCCAATGCGACGGCAAGCAGTACCAGCGACCTTGCGGCCCACGTATTGCTGTCGAGCGACGAGCGCCAGGCCTTTATCCATCTGGAAAGGAAAAACTCCGGTACGGTGTCTATCTTATCCTTGACATACCCGTTGGCTACGGCAAGTTTATAGGTTCCGTCCTTGTCGTCCGGCATCAGCTTCTGGGCCCGGTTGTAATTGAGCACGGCCCTGCCCAGCTCGCCCGCCTTGAAATATGCATTGCCGAGATTATAAAACAATCTCCCGCTTATATACCCTTTGTCGACAATAGCCTCGTAAAATGCCGCCGCCCCGACATAATCTCCATTGATATAGAGGGTATTGGCTCTTTCCCACACCTTCTCCGCCTCCGTTTTCGCTTCCGCCTCACGCGGATAGAGCGCAGGAACCGCACATACGAGAAAACCTATCAAAAGAATTATCCTTTTCATCATGCCCGCCACTACTTTCCGATTATGCTTTCGAGTCTGGAGACCATCTCCACTCCGGCCCCGTACACCTCCGTCATCCGACCCGTAGCCGCCGGAGCATATTGGGCGTATTCGCACTCCACGATGATATCGATGTATTTCTGTGCCGCTTCAGGCGATACGCCCCGCTTCACCAATTCTTCACGAACATTCTCTTTTGTAAGATTTGACGAAGGGATATTGAGCTTATCGCCTATGTATCCCCACAACGCCTTCAGCATCTCTTCATAGAAGCCCCGTTGGTTGTCGGCCTTCATGTGCTCCTCGGCCGCACGGAAACGCTGCAACGCCACCTTGTTGGCCCTTTTCCCCTTGATAAGGGCGCTGTTGTGGCGCTCTTCGGCCACCTTGCGCAGCCATACCAGCAGGCCCGCAAAGAGACCGCCTATGGCCGCAATACAGAGGAAATACCACACACTGCCGAAGAACAGACCGCCTTTCTGCCGAAGATGCGGGGAATCGAGCTTGATGAAACGGATATCCCGACCGAGAATCTTGATATCCTCTTTCGAGAGCCCGCTGAGCACAGCCCCCTGCACCGAACCGCCCATGCCGGTCGAATCGGGAACCACGGTCAGCGCCATGGAGGGGCCGGACAGTGTTTCGTATGTTTTCAAACGGGGATTGAAATAGGTAAACTCTATCGGCGGAAGGTCGTACTCGCCGGCCACGCGAGCAATTACCGGATACTCGAACTGACGGTATCCGTAAATGCCGCCCGAAGTGTTATTAAAACTTTCGGTAGTCTTCACGTTGTACTGCTCGAACGAGGCCGGCAGGGAGAGTTTCGGCGCCTGTATCTGGGGTAGATTGCCGCTGCCCGAAATCTTGATACCGAAAGTGAATGCCGAATTGGCAGCCACTTCGGGCGGCGGAGCGACCGTTTCCAACTGGAAATCCCCGACAGCTCCCGAAAAGCCCGAAGGAGCACCAGCAGGCAGTTCCTTCACCGTGATGGATACCGGAGCCGTAGCGACCTTGCGACGCACCTCCTGTATGTTGGGGCCTCCGAAAAAGTCGTCGATGATAGACTGACGGCGCGGCTCCATCACTATCTGCGCTACTACGCTCAGTTCAAGTGGGTCAACGGTCAGACTGCCGGCCTGCTGCGGAAACAGCAGGTCTTCGCGGATGACATGCGTATCGTATATTTTGCCGTTGAACTCCTCCCGCTGAGGCGGATAACCGTCCACATTGAGCTGCTGGGCCCAAAAACCGTTGTAGGTGGGAAATTTGGCGCTTTCGAGATTCAGCGGGACCCGCCTGTACAGCTTATAGGTCACCCGGACGGGCTCTCCCTTATATACCTCTTTCCGGTCGACTACCGCCCGTATCAGAATGTCGTCGGGGGCCAGCGTGGGACGGTCGGAATGTCCACCTGCGCCCTGTTCCCCGCTGACAGCAGCCTGTTCCGTCAAAGCCCTGACTGCGAAAGGAGCGGCGCTGTACGTCTTGCCCTTCACCGTCAGAACCGCCTCGGACACATTGAATTCGCCCTCCGAATTGCATTGCAGCACATACGTATAGGTATAACGCACCTCCTGCGTCATGTTACCGTTCACGATGGATACCGATTTACTCGTGGAGAGCGTCGGTCCGGCCAATACATCCACTCCTTCAAACTGAGGGCCCTTAAAATCCTGCGGTTTCGAGTCGGTCACATACTCGATACGGAATATCTCTCCCACGGCTACCACACGCGGGGCATTGACCTCAAAGGCGACTTTCTGCCCCCATACCGCCACAGGTAGGGCCGCCATCACCAACAACAGTAAGAATTTTCCGACGTATTTCCTCATATATCGAATCGAATCACACTTCCGGAACAGCCTGCCCCGCTGCCCTCGGCCGAAGTCTCCGTAATACACGGGGCGGCACCGGCGCAGACAGGAAAAAGAGCGCACGCCTGCCTGCCGTGCCCTGCGGGCCCCTCGGAACTGCTTTATGCCGCTATAACGCACGGAATCCGTCTTTTAGTGTTCCGGCAGACAAAAATATTCATTTTGGCGGTGACAGACAAATAAACGTATCGATTCCCCGCTCTTATCAGGATATTTTCCGCCGACGGAACCGTACTGCATTCCCGGCATCGCCGAAAACATTCCCGCCCGCCGGAAAGTTTTCCGGCGGGCGGGAATGGGAACGCCGCATTCGCAATCAATGTTTGAAATCGGCGAAGAAGTCGTTGCCTTTATCATCCACGATGATGAATGCCGGAAAGTTCTCGACATATATCTTGCGTACCGCTTCCATGCCGAGTTCCGGAAAATCGACCACCTCCACGCTCTTGATGCTCTCCTTGGCCAAAATGGCGGCAGGTCCGCCAATAGAGCCGAGGTAGAAACCGCCATGTTTCCGACATGCGTCGGTAACCTCCTGCGAACGGTTGCCCTTGGCCACCATGACCATCGACCCGCCCTTACTCTGGAACAAATCCACGTAAGGGTCCATCCGTCCCGCGGTCGTCGGCCCGAAACTGCCCGACGCCATCCCTTTCGGCGTCTTGGCCGGTCCTGCATAATAAACGGGATGTTTTTTCATGTATTCCGGCATGGGTTTACCCTCGTCAAGCATCTGTTTGATACGGGCATGCGCGATGTCGCGTGCTACAATCAGCGTACCTTTCAGGTTCAGACGCGTCTTAATCGGATATTTGGAGAGCGTCTCCAGCACCTTGTCCATTCCCTCATCGAGGTCTATCTCCACCGCCGGCTTCATTATCGGCGCATCGGCCGGCAGGAAGCGGGCCGGATTGTGTTCGAGCTCTTCGAGGAAAATACCCTCTTCGGTTATCTTTGCCTTGATATTGCGATCGGCCGAGCAGCTCACGCCGATACCCACCGGACACGACGCCGCATGGCGGGGCATCCGGATAACCCGCACGTCATGAACAAGGTATTTGCCCCCGAATTGCGCCCCGATGCCGCTCTCCTGGCATATCTTCAGTATTTTCGCCTCCCACTCCAAATCACGGAAAGCACGGCCCCCCTCGTTGCCGCTTGTAGGCAGCGCATCGTAATAACCGGCCGAAGCCTTCTTGACCGCCGCGAGGTTGGCCTCGGCGGAGGTGCCGCCTATCACGACTGCCAGGTGGTAAGGCGGACAGGCCGACGTACCGAGGTCCTTTATCTTCTCCCTGACGAACTTCGTCAGCGATTCCTCGTTCAGCAGCGCCTTGGTCTGCTGATAGAGAAAAGTCTTGTTGGCCGAACCGCCGCCTTTGGTGATGAAAAGGAACTTGTATTGGTTGCCCGGTTCGGAATAGATGTCTATCTGGGCCGGCAGGTTGTTGCCGCTGTTCTTCTCTTCGGTCATGGTGAAAGGCACCACCATCGAATAACGCAGATTACGGTCGCGGTAGGTCTCATACACTCCCTTCGTGATGGCTTCGGCATCGTCCGTCCCTGTATAGACATCTTCGCCCTTCTTGCATATCGCTATCGCCGTACCGGTATCCTGACAGGTAGGCAGCTCCCCCTGAGCGGCCACGACCTGATTGAGCAGCATCGTATAGGCTACGAATTTGTCGTTGTCGGTCGCCTCCGGGTCTTTCAGTATGTTGGCGACCTGCTGCAGGTGCGACGCACGCAGATAGAAAGACACCTCGGCGAAAGCCTCGCGCGAAAGCAATTCGAGCCCGCGCGCATCCACACGCAGGATACGCCTGCCGCAGCACTCTTCCACATGCACATAATCTTTGGTAAGAAGCCTGTACTTGGTTTCGTCCTTTCCCAGCGGGAAAGGTTCCTGATACTTGAATTCCGACATCGTCATGCTATTTTTAATTCGGACGGACACGGCACGGCCGCTCAGGAAAAAATAATTCTCACGCCATCCTTGCCCGTCTCCAATGTTTTTGCTTACCTTTGGAATACCGTTGGCAAAGATAGGAAATTAGCTGCAATATCCGGGTATGCAACGTTATTAAAATAACAACAACCGGGTATGCGCACTTTCCTCCCGACGGTATGCAAATTGCGACGTTATCATCATCATTCATTTAATATAAACCTTAAAACTGATTCGATATGGTATCATACAAGGAATTGGGACTGGTCAATACCAGAGAGATGTTCGAGAAAGCCATGGCGGGAAAATATGCCATCCCGGCCTTCAACTTCAACAACATGGAACAGATGCAGGCCATTATACAGGCCTGCGTCGAAACCGCGTCGCCCGTCATCCTGCAGGTTTCGAGCGGAGCACGCAAGTATGCGAACCAGACCATCCTGCGCTACATGGCACAGGGAGCCGTGGAGTATGCCAAGGAGCTGGGCAGGAACATTCCCATCTGCCTCCATCTCGACCACGGCGACACCTTCGAACTCTGCAAATCCTGCATCGACATGGGTTTCTCGTCGGTCATGATAGACGGTAGCCACCTTCCCTATGACGAAAACGTGGCGCTCACCCGCAAGGTGGTGGAATACGCCCACCAATTCGACGTAACGGTCGAAGGAGAACTCGGCGTTCTGGCCGGTATCGAAGACGAAGTATCGGCCGAACACCATACCTACACCGAACCCGACCAGGTGGTGGATTTCGTCACCAAGACGGGTGTGGATTCCCTCGCCATCTCGATAGGCACATCGCACGGGGCGAACAAGTTCCGGCCGGAACAGTGCACCCGCAATGCGGAGGGTGTACTCGTACCGCCGCCTCTTCGGTTCGACATCCTCGAAGAGATTGAAAAACGCATTCCCGGCTTCCCGATTGTCCTCCACGGTTCGTCCTCCGTACCGCAGAAATACGTGGACATCATCAACAAATACGGCGGCGCAGTGAAAGACGCTATCGGCATCCCGGAAGACCAGCTCCGCAAGGCTGCCGAAAGCGCCGTCTGCAAAATCAACATCGACAGCGACGGACGGCTGGCCATGACGGCGGCCGGGCGTGAAATACTCTGGACCAAACCCGCCGAATTCGACCCGCGCAAATACCTCGGCCCGGCTCGCGAATGGCTGAAGGAACTCTACAAGCACAAATGCGAAAAGGTGCTGGGCAGTGCAGGCAAGGCCTGACACCACATGTCTTACGCATACAAGCTATCGAGGGGAACGGCAGCACGCTGTTCCCCTCGATAGTTAAACCGGACGGGAAGAAGACCTCGTACCGCCATACGCAGCAATCCGCCTCACCTCCTTCTCCTGAACCGCCTTCTGCACGGACGGATATCTTTTCCGGAATTTGGTGAACGTATCGCGCGATATGTCGAAACGTTTGCAAATATCGCCTATCGACTTGTCGTTGTTGAGCATCTCGATTATCGCCTGTCGGTTGGCCATCAAGATATTTGTCTTGGTATAACTGCCTTTTCTCCTGCCGAGCGTCACCCCCTCCGCCTTGCGCAGTGCCAACGCCTCTTTGGTACGCATGGAAATCAGATTGCGCTCTATCTCCGCCACCAGTCCGAAAGCAAAACAGAGCACTTTGCTGTTGATGCTGTTGTCGAAGGAGTACCCCTCCTTGGTGGTATAGAGATTTATCTCACGGCTCAGGCACTTTCCCATTATCGCCATAATATCGGTCAGGGTGCGACTCAAGCGGGAAATCTCCGTCACTATCAGCGTATCGCCCGGTTTCATCCGCTTCAACAGTGTACCGAGCTTCCGCTCGCGTTCGTTCTTCTTTCCGCTGACTACCTCCGTCACCCAACTGTTCACCGTAAAATTCCTGCTCTCGGCGAAACGCCTGATTTCGTCCTGCTGATTGGCCAAATTCTGTTTTCCCGTACTGACCCTCAAATATCCTACAATCATATCCCTAAAACATTTATACGAAAGCCCGCAGCTTCCAGGTTCCCAAAAACGGCACGACGGTCACGGCCGGTCTCCGACCATACGGATGTTGCACCACGGCAACTCCGCCTGTTCCGGCTGCCGGCACGATAACCCGCCGGACTACCGGAAGGAGTCCTGTTCGCCCAGCTATCGTCTGCGGTGACACCGAATGCCCTTGCCGAACCCGGGCGCTGCAATACGCCGACCGCGCACCGCTGTATACACAAATTCTCCTGCCGACCGCGGCAGCACATACGGGAAATTTACTTTACTCTCACTTAGTTTTGTGTTAGACGGCAGACAACCCGTCCTCACTCTCTGTACGATATAACGCGAAAAGAGCCCACCTTCATATTTTTAAAAGGGCAAAAAAACATACTTCCCGTTGCAGGACACACAAAATCCGCCAATAACTTTACAAAGATAATCGTAATTCTCCATAAAATTCTGTCCTACTAAGCCCCCAAACTTTTCTGCATGAAAGGCACATCGCATCCGCACAATCGACGGCGGACACAAGACGAATGAACTCCGGATGACATGAGCCATCCGGAGTCCTGCATCCGTACCGTTCCTTACAGCGCTCCCCTACTCCTCTATCATCCGCAGCAACCGTTCGAGACTGCGGTTTTCGCGGTGCAGCCACTCCTCAAACGGATGCTCTATCGGAATGTCCATCGTCGGGTATGCATACGGTTCGTCGTCGGGGGAAATGACCTCTTCGCGGAAAGGCACCTGAAACTGCATCCAACGCGAAACGGGCAGTTCTACCCGTGCGGCATTTCCCGTCACGGCATTGTAACCGCCGCAGTGCTGCCCGGCCACCTTCCCGACGCCGAGTACCTGACAGTAACGGGCGAACATCTGTGCCGCCGAATAGGTCTGATGACTCGTCAGCACATAGACCTCGCCGTCGTAGCCGTGCGTCGGGCGCTGCGGGAGATATCGCATCCGGCGCACCGTATCGGTGCGGAAACGGGTGCCGTCCGGCACGCTGTCGATGTAGCGCATCATATACTCCCTGTCGGCCTCGGACAAATACGGACTCCGGTCGACGTTGTTCTTCGCCTTTTCGCGGCATTCGTCTGTTATAAGGTAGGTGTATGTTATATCTACCGGCTTGTCCGTCAGATAATCGAGCGTATAAAAGACATTCTCCGCCATGCCGCCCGTATTGAGGCTCACGTCGATGACCAGCCGGTCGATTCCGTCTCGGCCGATGCGGCGCATGGCCTGCCGCAGCAGCCGCTTGTAACGCCAGTCCTTACCGAACAACAGCATATGGCTCCACCGTTTCCCCCAGAACGAGTTAATCGTAAGTACGCCCACGCCGTCACCCATATCGGCATAGATTATCGGCTTGCGTGCAAAACCGAGTTCCTCCTTGGCCCGGCGCTTGTCTCCCGAACGACGATAAGCACGTTGCTTGTCTTCACGTCTTATCCCATTATAAATCACCGTATCGGTTTCGGTCTGCCCATAACATCGGTAGACGACGGTATAAGGGGGATAAATGCACTCCGTAAAGAGGAAATTCGCGAGGTTAGGCCATGATAAAGGACTCGGTTCGTAATAAGAGTTTATGTTGGCCATTGCATAGGCGGGTTCGCCCGGAGCCATAGCACGGTTTCTGAGCGCCAGTTCTTTGGCGGAGTAACCGTTGATATATACAATTTCGGCATACTTGGGAATCCGACCTATATAATCTTTTACGTTATAAACAGTACCGTCTTCCCAAGTTTGCACCCAGAGTGGCAATATTATATCGTCGTCCGTAAAACAACCCTCTCTGTTAAACATGCCGCCATCCGGAAACGCGAAATGGGAATCCCTTTGCAACAGTCCCAAATATTTCCATATATAGACGTAATATCCGTCGTAATCGTCGAAGAAAACATCCGCTCTGTTTCCCACGGCTTCCACCCCCTGTTGCCACTCCTCGTCGCCGATACCTCGGCGGCCGGAAACATACCGGTTTTCGATGCAGTCGATGATGAAGTCCAGTTCGTCCATATACGCCTGTCGGACGGAATCGGGGGGACTTGGTTCCGGTTCGGTTCCGGCGGCCGTTTCCCGCCCGAATCCGGACAACGGGAACAGTACGGCACATAACGACAGAATACTCCACTTCAGCATACCTTACAACACATTGTTTCTGTCGCAATGATAGCGATTCCTTCCCGTTTCTCCTAATACATACATTTCGCTGCGTTTTCCGCACACGCCGAAATACGACAAGGGGATGCGCAAAACCTGTTCGCACATCCCCTCTCCGTTCACAAACGGCCGTTATCAGGAATTCATGGCACCGTTCACCTCGATAACCTGGCCGCTGACATAGCTGGAAAGATCGCTGCCGAGGAACAGGGCCACTTTGGCGATTTCCTCGGGAGTACCGCCGCGGCGAAGCGGTATCTTCTTGTTCCACTCCTCTTTGACAGCCTCGGGCAACTTGGCAGTCATATCGGTGATGATGAAGCCAGGAGCGATGGCATTGGCACGTACGCCGCGCGCACCCAATTCGAGTGCAACGGATTTGGCAAGACCTATCATGCCCGCTTTCGAAGCCGAATAGTTGGCCTGCCCCGCATTGCCGTGCACGCCTACCACCGAAGACATGTTAATAATGCTTCCGCTGCGCTGACGCATCATAACCGGGGTAACAGCATGGATGAAATTGAATGCAGACTTCAAATTGATATTGATGACCATATCCCATTGCTTCTCCTCCATCTTCAGCATCAGTCCGTCCCACGTGATACCCGCATTGTTTACGAGAATATCTATACGGCCGAAATCGCCCATTATCTTCTCGACGACCTCGTGCGTCTGCTGGAAATCGGCGGCGTTGGAGGCATAGGCCTTGCAGCGCACCCCGAACGCAAGTATCTCCTCCTCCGTCTTCCTGCCGTTCTCATCTATGGACAGGTCGGTAAAGGCGATATTCGCACCGTTCTCGGCAAAGCAAAGGGCAACGGCCTTGCCAATGCCGCGGGCCGCACCCGTTATCACGGCCACTTTTCCTTCAAGTAATTTCATAGTCAAGATGTTTAGGTAAAATCCAGGCAAATATAACACTTTTTTCCGAGGCAGCGGAACCCCGCCATGCTTTTCAGCCGGCCGGCGCAGAGGATAATCCGTTTATTTTTCATAGCTTTGTCCTATCGACACGGGAAGATATGACCTCCGACCGTAAATCCGAAACAGCCATGAAAGCACTGAAACCGATTATCGCATCCCTCACGCTCCTGTTCGCCGTACCGGTCTGCATTGCAGGAAACCCTTTCGTACCGTCCGAAAAGGGAACCGCACTTACATACGTGAACAGGGACCGAAAAGGAAATATCGTCGGCCGTTCCGTCCAAACCGTTACCGACATCGCCGAAACGGCGGAAGGCACGGTAATCACCATAAACGACAGAACGCTGGATGCAGACGGCAAACCCCTAACGGCCGACACTTCGGCCATGTCGGACATCACCGTACGGATACGCATATCCGGCGACAAGGTAATCTTTCCGATGGAGAACATCGACCAATTGATAGCGGAGATAAAGAAAAGCATCCTGGGAAACGATGACATCGACTTCACGGTGGCAATGGACGAAATCTGCTATCCGCTTCACCCGCAAGTGGGCCAGCAACTCGAAACGGTCCACATCTCCATGTCGTTAAAATCAAATGACCGACAGTTCGATATCATCAAAATAACCATCAAAGACCGCAGCATAACCGGCCGGGAAACGGTAACCGTCCCGGCCGGTACTTTCGACTGCTGGACAGTGAACGAGACGGAGGTGATGAAAACCCCCATAGGGATGGGAACGACCACCCAATCCGTCACGTGGTATGCAGAGGGTATAGGAGAAGTAAAGTCGCAGACCCTTAACAAACGCGGAAAACTCGAAGAGAGTTCCGAGCTCGTATCCATCGCCGTCGTCCGTCGCTGACAAGGCCGCGCGGATACAAGGTAAACGGGAAGCAGGAGACGCAGCGTCTCCTGCTTCCCGTTCCAGCCGGAACGCATCCGAAGCCTCCCTTGACAATTACCTACAATTTTTTTTCATGCAGGTGCCCCTGCCCCGGCAGCACAAACTTCATCCGCTCACATTCGCAGGAGGCCGTCCGGTTGACTGCCGGACGACCTTCGGGCCAAACATTGTTTCAAGGTTATTCCACGATGCCCGACTCCCAACGCCCTATAAACGATGTACATGCAGTCCGCTGCCGAGACGATGGCCCGGGACACTCCTCCGATAAACGAGACTCCCGGCACAATACCCTGGCAACGGGCAGCCGCCCCGGAGGACCTCTTCCCAGGAAACAGTTACTCCAGAGCCACCGCCGCACAGGCGGAATAACGCTCCCCGTCCACGGAGGTAAGTGTCACGGTCAGCGTATGCGTCGCCGCCCGGTCGGGCCGTGCGAGAAAGGTCAGTACCCCAATCATGCCCATTCGCCGCCCGCCGTCGTCTCCGCCCAGCAGCGTCAGGTCATCAGTCGTCAGCTCCGACACCTTACCGTATACCGGATGGTAACAGCTCTTCCACTCCGTATCGTAGGGCAGGACAGTGCCGAAATAGCGATAAACCTCCGCAGGGACTCCGGCATTCCACTCCCCCTGCTCGACGTAACGGCTCCGTATGAAACGCCACGGCGAAGCCGAGCAGAACATCATCACGTCATCCAGCCGTGTACCGGCGGGGTGCACCTCATCGAAATCCGTATCGCTCACCACCTCGATAGAGCGGAAATCCTTATCGGGAAAGGAGTTCGGCACCATATTCGGACCGGGGCCATAGGTAAAGACGAACGGATATCCCCGGTCGCCGTGTTCGGTGCACTTCGCCTCGTAGGCCCGCTTCAACTCCTCCCCGTCCGACAGAACGCCGTAATACGTCCGGCGGTGCTCCGGCGAACTCCTCAGGTAGAGCTGCAACCGGGGCTCCGGCCCGACAGCTACGGCTTCCAGCCGGTCGAAAGTCCAGTATTGCACGACGAACGAGTCGGAGCTGCCCTGCTCATACTTATCCGTAACGGGCTTTTCGCATGCGCAAAGCCCGGCGCACGCGAATATGGCGATAAAAAGTCCGGTTTTCATAATTATGAATTTTTAATGTTTGACGAATCTACTCGACAAATGCAGGCGCGCTATAAATGATAATCTTAAGGCGATGATTGTAATTGTGTTTATCCGCACTTCGGGTCTCTTCCACATCAGGAACATGAAAATGCGGTCCCATGGTAGCGTTAAATACGGAAGAGGCAAAGTATCCATCATAACTCCCCTGCCAGCCCCAATTGCAATGCATCAATGTACGTTGCCACTGGCCGCATTCACACGCGAAAACGTCATTCGGAAGTACAAGAGGCTACACAAAAAACGACTGCAAACAGCAGACAAAATCGTTTCATAAGCCGAAAGTCTTAAAGATGAAACGACAACTCTACCCATTTCTCACCGACAAGCCCTCAAACGTATCTGCATCTGTCTCAAATATAACTTTTTATTTCATGATTTCCAAATAATTTCTCTTTTTGTTCGACACATCTCTCCGCCGCAAGGCACGGAACACGATGCGCCGGATTATTCCCTGTTATTTTCCGCTTCCGGTAGAAATTCAATGGAAAAAAGTTTAACTTTGCGGGAACTCGAATGCAAGAGACGATTCATTTTCAATATAAACATTAAAAACTTCATGAAAAGGGATAATCAGGTCTTCGACCTCATTGAACAGGAAAAACAGCGTCAGCTCCACGGTATCGAACTGATAGCATCGGAAAACTTCGTCAGCGACGAGGTGATGCAGGCCATGGGCTCCGTACTCACCAACAAATACGCCGAAGGGTATCCCGGCGCACGCTACTACGGCGGCTGCCAGGTGGTGGACAAGGTGGAACAACTCGCCATCGACCGCGTATGCGAACTCTACGGCGCCGAATACGCCAACGTACAGCCCCACTCGGGCGCACAGGCCAACATGGCAGTTTTCATGGCCGTACTCAAACCCGGCGACACCTTCATGGGTCTTGACCTGGCACACGGAGGCCACCTCTCGCACGGTTCGCCCGTCAACATGTCCGGCATCCTCTACAAGGCCGTCGGCTATCAGGTAGGCCAGGAGACCGGCACCATTGACTACGATGCGATGGAAGCGCTCGCCATGGAGCACAAACCCAAACTCATCGTCGGCGGTGCTTCGGCCTACTGCCGCGAATGGGATTACGAACGCATGCGTGCAATCGCCGACAAGGTGGGCGCCATCCTTCTTATCGACATGGCCCATACGGCCGGCCTCATCGCCGCAGGGCTGCTGAAGAACCCGGTGAAGTACGCCCATATCGTCACCTCCACTACGCACAAGACGCTCCGCGGTCCGCGCGGTGGCATTATCCTTATGGGCAAGGATTTCGACAACCCCTGGGGCATCAAAACGCCGAAAGGCGAAATCAAGAAAATGTCGGCCGTCCTCAACTCCGCCGTATTCCCCGGCATTCAGGGCGGTCCGCTGGAACACGTCATCGCAGCCAAAGCCGTAGCTTTCGGCGAAGCGCTCCAGCCTGAATACAAAGAGTATCAGGCACAGGTGAAGAAAAATGCGGCCGCCATGGCCGATGCCTTCATGAAACGCGGTTACAAGCTGGTTTCCAACGGTACCGACAACCACCTGATGCTGATAGACCTCCGCACCAAATTCCCGGAAATATCGGGTAAAAAGGCGGAACGCACACTCGTGGAGGCCGACATCACGACCAACAAGAACATGGTGCCGTTCGACAGCCGCTCGCCGTTCCAGACTTCGGGTCTGCGCTTCGGCACGCCGGCCATCACCACCCGCGGCCTGAAGGAGGACAAGATGGACTACATCGTCGGGCTGATCGACCGCGTACTGCACGATCCCGAAAACGAGGACAACATCGCCGCCGTACGCAGGGACGTGAACGCCCTGATGGCCGATTATCCGCTTTTCGCTTGGTAATATGAAAGAGGTAATCGACTTTTTCCGCCGCCTGCACGACAACAACGACCGTGCATGGTTCGACGTCCACCGCGCCGAATGGACGCACGTGAAGGGGCGGTTCGCCGCCTTCACGGAGCGGCTGATCGAGGGAATCGCCGAGTTCGACCCTGCGGTGCGCGGCCTGCGGGTGCAGGACTGCACCTACCGCATCGCCCGCGACACGCGGTTCAGCCCCGACAAGTCGCCCTATAAGACATATATAGGTGCGTACGTCGCTCCGAAAGGCAAGAAGTCGGGATTCGCCGGTTACTATTTTCATATCGAACCGTGCTGCGACAGCCTGATTTGGAGCAACGCGCTTTCGGCGGGGCTTTACTGCCCCGAACCGGTCGTGCTGCGCAGCGTGCGGGACGAAATTACGGACAACGGCGCGGAAATTGCAGCGGCGATCCGGAAAGCCAAAGGGTTCGACCTTGTCGAGGAGAACAAGCTCAAGCGGGTGCCCACGGGATTCCCCGCCGACAGCGAGTACGCCGACATGCTGAAGCTCAAGGATTTCTATATCGCCAAGCGGATCACCGAGGAGTTCCTGC
>OGTB01001451.1_pt1 | contig 15744 bp, 17 predicted proteins | sample 1553611 | NCBI WGS metagenome assembly OGTB01 (sample SAMEA2580032, study PRJEB22360) | human gut metagenome | biome: human gut; feature: human-associated habitat; material: faeces | place: Denmark | collected 2008/2010 | reverse complement strand
CGGGTAGGATATATAATATAACTATAGCAAGGCTATTGAGGCGCTTCCTTCAAAATATATTGTTATTATACGCGTTTCAGCTCTCCTTGCAATATACGGTATTATCTCAGATGGATAGAGTACCCGCCTACGAAGCGGGTGGTCGTAGGTTCGAATCCTACATACCGTACCATAAGCAGTCTTGGAGTGAAGCGCGCGGATAACCACTTGCGAAAGCATGCCGCCGTGAGGTTGGTCAACCCTCTAAGGCTGTTTATTTTTGGGGGGTACTTTGTGAAAGAATTAACAGGTAAATTTGGCACATACCTTATGACCGATGACGGTTTCTACTTGGAGAAGCCTGACGGTGTGCATTGGTATTGCAATGATTTAGTTGAAACAGGACAACATATGTTGTATGGTTGTGGCGGGCGTGGTATTGGAAAAACATATAATACGCGTCTTACCGCAATGGACCAATTTATGATACCGGTCGAAGAGTTGTGCAATGCTGACCCGAAGAAAGTTGAGAAAGCACTTGATGCAGGGGAAGTACACCGCTTTGTTTATATGCGACGTCGTGACAAAGAGATTCAGCTTGAAAAACGGAAGATGTTTTCACGTTATCCATACGATACCCGCAAGAATTGGAAAGTAAACAAGGGCAATATCATCACTTATAAAGGCATGGAAGCAGGGTACATGATAGATTTGGACCATGTGCGCGGCGCGGGTATTGATTTTGCGAATGTGAATACTATCATAAACGATGAGTTTATCTCACACAAGAGCGGGGCAAACGCGTACCTTCCGAAAGAGTATCAAATTTTCCAAGGTGCAGTAGATAGCATTATACGTTATGATAACAATACCCGCGTGTTTGCGATGAGTAACGCCGTTTCAGTCTATAATCCTTATTTCTTAAATGAGGGATATATGCCGACGGGGCAAAAGATGTGGCAAAATCCTGCGCGTCACGTTGCAGTCGAATGGTGTGAAACAAGTAAAGAACTTCTTGCCGCACGCGAAAAGAGTTGGTTTGCAGAATGGACTGCAGGTACAGAATACGGTGATTTTTCGCTCTACAATAAAGCTTTGCGTGATAACGACAACTTTATTAAAACGAAAGGTCGCTATGCGGTGTTGCGTTATATGTGGCGCGTTGATGACCGCCTTTTCGGTATTTGGTATGATAAATACAGCAATGACGTTTTTTTCAGTGAAAACACGGGCAACAAAAACGTAGAATGTTTTGAAATGTCAACAATTGATAAAGAGTACGGTACACAATCCCGTCGTGCGTTTATGACAAGCTATGCGGGTGGTAACCTTGTTCAGCGTCTTGATAAAGGATATGTGTTTTTTGAGAGTCAACTTGCAAAGCAAGCATTTTTTACCGTTATGAAAGGAAGTTTCTAATGCGTTGCACAATGTTGGACTATGGCGTAACAGAGGCGCATATTTATAATCAGGAAGTAGAGATTCCGAACGTGCACGATTATACTGCAGGGCCTTACACCGTGATACCCTTTTCAAACTTTTTGATATATATGCCATTTAAGGGATACTATCAAGATGAAGACGGGTTGACGGTCTTGTATGATGAAACCAACACAAAGCGTATGATTCTGTCTGCGGGTAATGCCGTGTATTTGCTTGCATCTAATGTGACAGTAGAAAAAGGCACTCCTTTTATGTTATGTGGATTAAGCGGTAATACATGGTATTCCAAAGTTGCAGAGCTTGGTCTTGTTTATAGCTATTACGGCAACGGCTTTACATTTGCGTTATACGATATAGAAGAGAGCGTTATTTTTCCCGACGGTGTGATAGGCGGTGTGCAACCGATTCAAGGCACGGCACTTCCTTCCAATTCTCAGGTGTTGATTTACTATCATCGTTTACGCAGTGAAAGTGACGACAAGCCAAATGCGATGATTCGTGAGCGTGGTACAGGGGCTCTACCCGGCGAATACAGTAACACTTATCTGGATTTCGTGCAATGGTCTACGAGCCAAATAACCAAAAAAGCGGTGAGTGATACCGACGCGCCTTTTCAATTTATATTTGCGTGGTATACAGCAAAATCGAACTATCAAAAGAGTGTTCATAGCGTTGATGTTCCTATCCATTATAGCAAATACGGAAACCCGTTAATTCCCGACAAAGCACCTGCAAGTATTACTATGATGTTTCGTGTTCACCCAAACACAAAGCAAATCACAGCACTTACATCGCTTGCCCCCGTATTCGATGAGTTTAGTTTATCGTGGTACACCTCTCAGAATTTATACACAAGCGGCTGGCGGGTTTTGCAATCTACCATCAACTATCTTTCAGGCGACTGGCAAACGCATGGTATGGAAGACGGCGGCTTTAATTTTGGCATGACCGATTTTACGTATAGTATTTCGGGTTTTGATAAGCTTGCCGTTTTTGTGGCCCCCGAAAGTGCATACATCGAAAAGAGTCCGCATCCAAGCAAGGCGAATATTTTGCTTTTGGACAAAGCCGCCGGGGTTGATGAAATCAAAGAATATGATTTGCAAACAAGCTTATCCGGTTCGTTGTTTGTCCATATAGACACTAACCCTGTACAATATGTGAAAGTTTGGCGCGGCATTACTTGCAGTATTGCGCGTTATATGATGGAAATCGACACCGACAGCGAGCATTATCCGCCTTCCGATTTTTCCGATATTGACCTACGTGGCGGGTTGCAATGGGGCTCTTTTGGAATACTTGAATGGGCCCCGAATGCCGCTAATTATGATACATCCGGTGAACCCGATATTATTCCTATTTTGTTTCTATTGAGCCGTATCGGTAAATTCCCGTTAAATTTTTAACAAATAGTATTGACAAATATTTAACGAAGTGCTATTTTAATTATAAAGTAAATAGCAGGAGGTGTTATATGTATCTTATCATCGTTTTGGGTTTCATTGTATTTGATGTCGTGACGGGCCTTATCAAGGCCGGGTATAATGGTAATTATAATTCTGCCATTATGCGACAGGGTGGTTTCCATAAAAGTATGGAAATTATGGCGATGGCAGTTGCCTATTTTGTTGAGTATGCTATTGTATATATCAACATTGGGGTTGATGTTCCTGCCGTTCCCGCCGTAACGGTGTACATTTGTATTATGGAGCTTATCAGTATTCTTGAAAACATTTGCGCAGTAAATCCTCAGATGTGTGCTCTATTCAAGCCCTATCTGGACAAGTTGAAAGGCGGCAACGATGCGTCGAAGTGATGGTGAAGTAGTTCTGGAATGGCCTCTGTTAAACCATATCATTACGGCTGGCTGGACTTACAATAACGGTTCAGCACACAGGGCATTGGATTTCCGCGCAGTGGTTGGCACGCCTGTCTATGCGTCGGAATCCGGTACGATTGACCAAGTGCAATACTGGAACGGTAAAAGCAAAACCGGTATGCAGAGTTATGGCAACATGGTGCGAATCCGTCACAGCCCCTACAAGGGCAAAAATCTTCAAACGCGTTATGCGCATTTGAAAACAATCCTCGTAAAGAATGGTCAGACGGTCAACGAAGGGGACCTGATTGGCTATTCCGGTGAAACGGGCAACTGTTACGGAGAACACTTACATTATGAGGTACTTTATAACGGTGTCCGTGTCAATCCTTTAAGTTGGCTTGATAAAAATTTCACAACTGCCAACGCAAGCGTGGCAAAACACCTTGGGTCTTATCAGAGTGTGGAACGTGAGAAAGAGATTGCCCCTTCTAGCGGCGATTATATTAAGATTCACGCAACCGGCTCCGATATGGCAAAGCTGTTGGAGTTGTGCAATTCTCTCAAGTTGACATATACACGCTCCGAAAGTTGAGGTGATTGAATGACGCGTGAAGAGGTTGTTGAGAAAGTCTCTACCGCATTGAATTCGTTGGACGAATACCTTGCGACCCTGGACGGTGAAGCATTGACTTCCGCCGGTGATGTTGTTGCAAGCGTTCGCGAAAATCTTAAAGACATCGCGGATTCCGTACCTGACATTGAATATGTGGCAAAAAGCGACTATGACAAAGTTAAAGAAGCTTACCGCGCTATGATTGCAGGCCGCGAGCCGCCCAAAGTTCCCGATGACGTAACAGAGACCGTTGAGACCAAAGAAGAGACAACCGAAGAGACCGACCCGAAAGAGTTGGAAGACCTTATTTATGATTCTTAAGAGGTGATTTATATTGGCAACTAAAGCAACCCCCGAAGTTCAGGGCTTGGCACGTGCGCAGGCTGCATATAATGCGATGTCCGCAAATGTTCAGGCGCTGATTCCCGAACCGACTGCCGATAACGCTGCAGAATTTTTCGGCGCTATCCGCAAGTATGACCCGAAGTTCAACGAGTTTGGCCCTGCCCTTATCAATGCTGTTATTACCGGCACTGTAAAGGCATCCGAAGCAAAGAACCCGCTGTCCAACGTTTACAAGGAAATGCGAGAATACGGCTACACGGTCGAAGAGATTTTTGCAGATAAATTGCAGGTGGTTGACTGGACCGCGTGTGACACTTCAACGTATGACGATGTGTTCGGCGTTGACCCGCCCCGCGTTTACACGAACTTCCATTCCATCAACTTCCAGAAGCGCGTAAAGGCATCCATCTCTAACGTACTCTTGAAGCGTGCGTTCAATTCCTATGAGGGATTTAACGACGTTGTGAATTCCATCCAGCGCACCCTCGTCACTTCTATGATTGATGAGGAATCGAAGGCAAGCACTAAGCTGTTTGCACTGGCGCACGCCGGCGGATTTGCTTACCCGGTCAAAATCAACAGCAACATCACTTTGCCGCAGGATTCCGGTAAAGTTTATCTGGACGAACCTGCATTGAAGTACAATGCTGCGGTGGAACAGGAAATCGTTCACGATTTCGCCGTTGGAGCTTCCCGTGATTATAACTGGATGGGAGTTTCTCAGCTTACCGATATTAACCGCGTGCTTTTTATCTCGACCCCCAAATACTTGACTTCTCAGAATGTTGGTGTCCTTGCCGCCGCGTTCAATATGGATAAGACTGAATTTTTGGGCCGTGTCATTGAGGTAAAAGACCTTGGCGGCGCAGAAAAAGACGGCGCTATCGGCTTTATCGTGTCTGAAGACTGGTTCCAGATTTGGTTGCAGTCCCGTGAGATGACGCAGATTTACAACCCGGTTAAGCGTGTGTGGAATTTCTGGTATTTCACTGATGGCACCTTCTCTACTTCTCTTATGGAAAATTGCGTGGAGCTGGTTGATTCTATGAAGTCTATCACTTCCGTGACCATTACCGCAGGACAGAAAGCCGCAAAATGCGCAAGTACCGAAATTGTGGCAAAGGTTGTCAACGGCGGAGAAAACGGTGGCTGGTCTTCCAAGCTGAATTGGAGCATTACGGGCAACAATTCCAAGAAAACCTTTATCAGCCCGTCCGGCATTCTCTATGTCGCAAATGACGAAACCGCAAGCACTATTTCCGTCACGGCTACGAGCGCACAGGACCCGTCCAAAACGGATACCAAAGATGTGACCGTTACCGCTTCTTAAACATCGGCGGGGGCAACCGCCCCCGCTTTATTTTTTGGAGTGAAGATATGCCTTTAATTAAACCGATGACCGACGTACATTTCTTGTCAAATGCTCCGGTCGATTATCAGATGAATAATGTTCTATGGCTGGCAAGTGAACAAGAAGAAGCTAATTTTTTCCTGTCTAAAACAAAGTTCAGTTTTGACAACTGCCGTGCTGTTAATAATGACGGTGACCCGTGGGAAATTACCGTACCCCTTACAGATGGTTCAACGCTTGATGATTACTACAATTGCAATTATCTTATGTGGCGCAACCCTCAGTTTTCTAACAAGTGGTTTTATGCCTATATCGGCACACCGCGTCCCGCGTCTGCTGGAAGCGTGACCGTACCTTTTCAGATTGACTATTGGCAAACGTGGCACTGGTCTTGCGAATTCCCTGCAACAATGGTACGCCGTGAGACTGTGAAGGATGATACCGTAGGCGCTAACCTTATTGAAGAGAATGTCGAAACTGGAGAATTTGTCATCTCCCCTGCTGATATTGGCACTGCCGCATACACGGGTATTGGCACCGATATTATTGAGGAAAGTGGATGGAATACAAAGCCGTGTGTGCTTATTGCGTACACGTACAAACCGTCCGAAACCACAACAGAGACCGACGCTGGCACCTATATCATCAATGCAATAAAGGACGCCGCTGGAAGTTTCACTTATAATCTTAAAAACATTGCCCCTTCTTTTGCAGGTGGACGTTTCCAGCAGGGCATTTATCAAGCTTGTGATTTTATCGCTTTTGAGGTGGACACGACCGACCAAGATAAATTAAACACCGCAATCCAGTCTATCAACCTCTATTTGCAAAAACTTGTCGATGGTGTGATGATTCAGAGCGTTCAAGTTCTCCGAATGATTCCTGAATTTATGGCACCTGCAAGTGGCGTTCAGCCTATCAATTCCGCATACCCCCGTGTAAATAACATCAAAGGCAAAGCAAGCCCAACGACGTTTGGCTCGTATACCCCTAACAACAATAAACTCTACACTCAGCAGTTTAATTATTTGGTGATTGACAACGGTGCGGGTTCTCAGATGGAAATGGGGTATGAGTATTTTAATGGAGATGCTTCTCAAAGTATTCCGGCGCACACCCCTACGTTCCGTCTATATTCGCAGCTGTCGAATTCCCCCGCCTGTCGCCTTATTCCGTATAGTTACAAAGGACCAACAGCTCGTGAAAACCCTCTTTATTCATTGGAGCTGAACACCTATCCGTTATGCAGTTACAGTTATAACGAAATGCGTGCTGATTATTTTGCAAATCAAAACAGCAATGCGGTACAAGGCATCCGCAATACAGTGAACCTCGCATCAGGTTTGGTTGGTGGAGTTTCTTCTACCGTCACGGGTGCTATTACCGGTGGTCTGTCAGGTGCGGTATCCGGCATTGCGCAGATTGCCAACACGGCTCTTGACGCCGCCGACACGATTGCCAAGCAAAAAGACCGCGCACGCATTCCTAATGAAGTAGTTGGCTTGTCTGATAGCAATATTCAATTTGCGATTGGGCGTATGTCCTTTATTGAATACCGTATGCAGGTGCAGCCGTATTACGCCAAAATCATTGACAATTATTTCACAGCTTACGGATATGCAATCAATGATATTAAAAAACCCGAACTGAATACACGCACCCGATTCAATTTCATCTGGACGCAGGGCGCAAATGTCCTCGGTGACCTGCCCACAGAGGCAAAGAATGTCATCAATCAGCAAATGGACGCAGGTCTCCGAATTTGGCACGACCCTTCCGCGTGGATGGATTACAGCGTAAAAAATACAATTAAGGGGTGATTAAGTGAAAAAAGCAAATTATTACCGCAAAGCGCAAGCCGATATGGAAGACACTTGCATTTATTACGTAAATCGTGCGCTTGAAATTTTCCTGAACCGTGTTACGTATGAATGTGAAGACCCCGATGCTCTCAAATATTTTGACCCGTCGTATGCCGAACGCTGCATTTTTTATGATGGCCGCGATACGGTTTGGTTTGATGAAATCCTCGGTTCTTACCGTTGCGGAAACGTTTTGCCGGGTGGAACGTTCGACATCTATGGCAACCCGACTGAATGGTCCAGTTGTCCGGCAAATGGCACGGGCCTTACCTATCTTAAAGACACGAATGCTGTTATTATATACGACACGGTGTGCCAAAGTTCTCCGGGTGCAACGGCGACACCAATTGTTCCATATCTTATGGTGTTGCACATTGTGCAGGATATGGCACAGTTGCATATGGCGCGTAATGTCAATGTGAGCTCTCTTTCTTGTCCTATCATTATTTCGGGCACAGAGGCGCAGCAGCTTTCTTTGCAAAATCGTATCAAAGAAATTAGCGTTGGCACCCCTTATATTTTCGTGGCTGTAGATAGCAACACGGGCAACGAAATCAAGGCATTAAACACCGAATGTATCAATAACATTTCGGCGTTTTCAAATGAGCTTGATAAAGAATGGTCTGAACTCTTGACCTATCTCGGCACAAACAATGTCAATGTTGTAAAGGCCGAACGCGTCACCGACGATGAAGTCAACGCGAATAACGAACAAATCACAATGAAAGCAAAAGCAGTCATTAAAGCACGCCAAGACGGTTTCGATAAACTTGCCGCAATGGGATACCCGAAAGTTACGGTAAAATGGCTTGGCGGGTCTACCGAAAACAGCGCGGAAGTATTTGATGACAACGGGCTTCCGTTAGATGAAGAAGATGAAAAGACCGAACCGAATGTTTCGGACGGCGGAAAGGGTGGAAGCGATGGCAGTAGCAACAGTGCGTCTATGTGACTTGATTGCATCCGGGTATCCTTTTACTGAAAAGGCATTGAGTAAATACCCGGCTCCCTCTGAAAGTGTGCGGGAAGAAATCAACAGCGCAATTCTTCAATATTACTGGACCCGTGAAATCGGTTTTCAGACCCCCGACGAAATGGCCCAAAAGATGGATTTTGCAATGCGTAATATCATGCCCTATTATAATGCACGCCGCGCAATTGACGCTCTGGACATTGGCGCAAATCCATTGCAGAGCTATGAGGAAACTCTTGAAACCGTTATGCAAGGTACACGCGAGAGTACGGGAACAAGTCAGGGCAATAACAGTGATTCCCGTACTACAACCGACGAACGTACTGGCCAAGACAAACGCGATGATACTACCAGCACAGAAAGTCGCGGGTCCACTAGCGACACAAACGGGGAACACGGATACGATAAACACTACGTTTTCCCGGTTTCTGGTAACTCTGGTGATGGTACAGGCGATACCGGTGGTATGGATGACAATTATGCCTCAGAGGGTAACAGCAACCGTCGCAACAGTACGAGTGAAGGCTCTCACAGCGATACAGGTAGTACAACCGTTGCGGCGACTGCAACACGAACCGATACCGGCAAAACCGTAGCGAGTGGAAGTGGCGAACATACTGAAACCCGCAAGGAAACCGGCAAAGATGGCAGTACTACAAACACCACCCGCAAGGGCACAACGGAAGCAAAATTCCGCCTGCTTGCCGCTTACCGTGAGGTGATTGAGAACATTAACATGATGATTGCAAAGGACCCCGCAATTGCGCAGCTCTTTTATAGTAACTACTCTTAAAGAAGGTGATACAATGGATGTGAACGTTGAGCCTTGCAAGGTCCCTTGCCCCGTCATCCCGCCTATTCCTTACCCGCCTCACGATACACCCGGTACAGGCCCGTTATACAAAGACACCGATGAAAATTTCAAAGAATGGAGTGATTCCTATGCTTCCTCTTCCGTTCCTTCCGTATGAAGGCGGACCGACTATTATTGAGTGGTTAAATCAGATTTGTCAAAAGTTTAACGAACTCTTGACGGCGGTAAAGAACGTCCGCGAACTTCCGCCTGGTGGCACTCACGGGCAGGTTGCAACGCCGAAAGAAGATGGCTCTGGTTACGAGTGGGTGAATCAGAGCGGTGGCGGTGGCGGTGGTGGTTCAGATGATTTGTGGTATCCTACCGTTACAACCGCCGGTGTTATCTCGTGGGCAAAGTCTAACACCACTACACCCCCGGCCTCTCGTAACATCAAAGGACCTAAAGGCAATGATGGTATGCCCGGTACACCTGGTAAAGATGGGTTGAGCCCGACTGCAAACGTTGTCCAGACCGAAACGGGTGCAACTATTACCGTCACAGATGCAAGCGGTACGACTACAGCAAAAATTAAGAACGGAACACCGGGTACAGACGGTGCGCCCGGCGCACCCGGCGCACCTGGTAAAGATGGTATTACGCCTACTTTTGAGGTTGGCACTGTTACAAAGCTCAGCCCCAACGCAGAACCTACGGTCACCTTGGAAGATGTTGGCGGCGGTCTATACACGATTGACTACGGAATCCCGCAGGGGCAACCCGGCACGCCCGGTACGGGCTCCGGTGACGTTGTAGCCGCTGGAAACAACGTGTTTACAGGCACCAACCATTTTGAAGGCTTAACGGTTCTTGGTGAGACTCACGCGGAAACCCCGAACAATAACAACGATGTCACAAACAAGCTCTATGTTGACACGCTTGCGGGTACTACCAAAACCAGCGCCGTCACGGAAGCAGACGAACACACGGACAACAAAATCAGTGCTCTCCGCACACTTCCCGCAGGTGGTACAAGCGGGCAGGTCCCGACTATTGCAAGCGATGGCGAGTCTGTTGAATGGAAGACGCCGTCAGGTGGTGGCGGCGGTGGCGGCGGTGGCGTTGAATGGGTGGAAGTAACGCTCTCAGGTATGGGTAGTAGTTACCTCAACATCGATAATCTCAAATTGTGGTACGATAAAAACGACCATCAACATTTGAAATTTGAGGGGTATATTTGGGCGCCCTATGGAGATTCTTCCGTTCTGTCTATTACAATGCCTGATGTTTTCTCCGCTGTCGTATCTGATATGTGGGTTCCTTTACTCGCACTAGCAGGAACAGACACTTCTTCACTGACTACTATTGCCTTGTACGTGAAGTATGATATCCCACATCGTTTGCGTATTTACCCTACTGGCTCTCGTACTACTGATTGGGTTGCTAACCTTCGCTACGCCGTTGGTTCTGAAATCTATCTGAACCCGTCTCAACTGATTCAGAGTAATAGTGATGAAGTCAATGACAACACCGACATCCATTCCGGTGATGACGCAGGAATGCAACACAGTGACGGCACTTAATGTTCCACGTGGAACAATAAGAAAAGCCCCTCTCGTTTGAGAGGGGCTTTTCTCTTTAATCAGGTAAATGTGGAAGAGCTTCTATATCATTCACCAACCAAATCCCAAAAGTACGCGGACGTTTCAGCAAACGGGATAAACTTTACGTATCCGTCGGAAGTATCAAGCGTACCGCCCAAAGTACCAAGGGCTTTGAAGAACTTTTCAAGATAGAGGGTGTTCAATAAAAGGGTTCCTTCATGCTCAAAGGACTCAACCGGCCAACCGTTCATCACAATCTTACGCAGCTTCTTCTTGCAATCGCTAATCCGGTCATCGCTGTAAAAGTCGATGGTTTCGGTGGACTCATCATCAACCCGGCAAGTGAGGGAAATCACGCAAACGTGCTTGTATCCAGACTCAAGGATGATGTCATCACTGAACATAAAGGGATACAACCAATCGAGCGCGTCGTTGATTATATGCTCACATTCAAGCACCGGCACCGGTTCAGCATTGAAAGCCTCATCCGGGATGGGCTCATCGGCGGGCACCGTGATAGGCTTGAAGTCAACAGGGCCCGGGATAGTAGAGGTTGCAGGTTTCCAAAAATTCTTTTTCATAACAATAGCTCCTTTTTATTTGCTTGAAACGTTTTCCGTTTCATTGTCTATATTGTACCGCCTTTGTTAGGCGTTGTCAATGGATTTGGACTTGTTAAATAAATAACTTACTCCATATGGCCGGAAATAAGCGATGCAACCAGTTGAGCATAATCGCTATGCCTTTTCGCTTGTTCTTCAGGTGTCATCATAAAATATTCCAACATGAGTTTGAATCCTGCATGGATAGGGTCGAACGACTTTTCAACGTCAGCTAATACAGTCTTTTTTTCTGGAATGATTCGCGCATCCCTGGTAATCCACCCCTTGACCAACGAACACACTTCAATCTTGGCTTTCTCTTTATTCGAAATGTAGAGTTCGAACGTTTGCGTTAAAGAAGTTTCGGTGTTCTTTATACTAACGCTATCAAGAACACAAAACCACGGCGCACCAGTGATATCCTCAATTGCCTCGTTGACTACACTAGAGATGGTATCGGTATACTTAAAACCTGGAGTTTCTACACAATGCACTTCTCCATTCCTATCTAGACCGTTGATACTTACAGCGTACATAATTATTCCCCCTTTTGCAGATTCCGAATCTCTTCCCGCAACTTCATATTCTGCTGTTGCAGTTTGAAGATTTGCTCAGTGTTTGCGTCGATTTTCTCTTGACGCTTCTTGATTTCTTGAATAATGTCCATTGTTATCACCTCACAACTTCTTGAAAAAAGCCTTGAAATAAGCCATAGTGTTATCAGGAACAACCGGTAACGATACATCCGGTTCATGTAGAAGACCTGATACGCTTAACCTAGATACCATATCCCGTGCTTCATCCTCAGTGCCAACATTGTATGAGTACCACCCGGACCCTGGCAAAAATTGAAAAAACCTTATAAGTAGTCCACAATGGACTATCACACACACGAAACTTAATGAAAAAAGTGTTCTCCTGGTTTCCCAGCATTCCACCAATCAATATATTTAAAAGCAAATCAAACTCTTTTTTTGCTGGTAATCCACCGGCGGGACTTCCAGGCATTCAAACCTTCTGCATACAACTTGACTTTCATAATCGTTCTCCTTTACAACTTAAAGTGTTTCAATTGCCCCGCAATTGCGGCGGCAAGATAACCATACCAAGAGCGGTGACCCTCAGAGTCTTTGTGCCAAGCTTCAGCCATTCGCTGAATCTGTCGAACCGTACCTAAACCGCCCCGTGCTTGTCCGCTTGCATTCAACTCTTGCACTGTCTCAACAATTTGGTCACTCACGAGCCAAGGATGCGTGAGCGAACCGTAGATAGAAACCCAATAGCCAAGTACAATCTTGTCTTTTGTTGTAAGCGGGGTCGCCATGCTTGAAAAGAAATTAGAACCCGATTCGCCCCGGTCCGTGAATGCTTTATCAACACTGTCGATATACTCACGGCGTCCGCGTGCTGTTGTCATCGGACTATGCACGAATTGCACGAAATCGTTTACAATCTCTTTCAGGTTTGCAGACGGTGGAAGGTCTTCCGGCATAACGGGAAACGAATCACCCGGAATGCCTTGATAGATAAGGCTTTCATACATCATCTTCAAAACGCCGATAGCTTCTTGATACCCGCCAAGGTCGCCAAGCCCTTCTCGTTCCATCTCACGCATGCGCGAATTGACCTTGCGTACAAGTGAAATGTACTTCTTTTCAAGCGGTGTGCGCTTCCGCACTTCACTCTTTACACTTCCCTGAATAGGACCATAAAAGGCGGTTATATCCTTGTACTTATTCGCAATGGCTAAAACCTTGTCAACATTCTTGCCATGCAAGTACGAGAGCTTTTCAGGAAGACGGTTCTTACCAATGGCCGCAAGTTCTTGCTGAAAGTGCTTGCCGTCTGTATTGACAGTGCCGAGTCGCAACGCTTGAACGAGCCGTTGATTGATACGCTTTGCAAGAAGCGTGTATTCTGTATCTGTCATAATGCTTACTCCTTTTTCCTTGTGCCTTTATCATATAGCATATCGAACGTAATGTCAACAATAGTTATTTTTTTAACAACCTCAGTATTCAGCGCAAAGAGCCTGCGCACTCTTGATGCGGTTGTCGTATTCGTCCGTCATACCAAGGTTATAAGTGGTAGGTTGAAGAGCCGTCGCGTGCTTTTGATTGATGGTTTCAGTGTTGCCAAGGTAATCGGTTAGAGTGATTTTCGGTTGGTCATCAAGATAATACCGAATCATGCGACCGCTTGTATGATATCCCCAAGACGTGCCTTTACGCTTTCCCCCTGCACATTCAGGCTCTAAACGAAACTCTTCAATGCGTTCGATGGCATCAAACTTGTTCGCAATGCCCTCTTCCGCTTCCCGCTTTTTATTCCACACGGCCTTCTTCTTGTTTACACCGGATACCGTGATTTCAAGTTCGCCATCTTTTTCAACGGCGTACTTTTTAGCACCGTAGGTTATAAACTTGTCATAGCGACCTTCATAATCAAATTCACCAAGGTGTGCAAATTTAGAAGGGTCGATTTTATGAGCCTTGCAGGCGTTTGCAATCTTCACGGAAACCTCTGCATTGTAATCATTGACATATTCCCGCGCCGCATCCGCGTAATCTTCCGCAATCTTCATGCTATCAGTATCATCATAAATGATACCCTCATCAAGCGCAATAATGGCACGCCACAAATTACGCCGTGCGTATGCAGATACCCAAACACCCCATGCAAAATTAAGCAACGGGTGACTATTCACCTCATTTAACTTCTTTTGCATATCAAAGCGTTGTTTATTGTACCATTCGTCATCCGTCATATCTTCATACGGCTCATACGGCACCCATCCGCTATGGTCTCCGCCGTCATAATTATAGTCATACTCAACAGGGTCTGTCACATATTTCGTAACTGCCATGCCATAACAACCGTTGATACATTGTTTCACATATTGACGGGAAGCTTGCAACACCGCAAGCCGTTCGGTTTCTTGCGCAGATAGAATGCCTTTTGCTTTAAGCACTTTAATTTCAGCGCCAAGCTTTTCCTTTTGCTCAAACAAACGCGCCAACAAATTTATAAGCTCTTTCGGAAGATATGCCTTGCGTGCGCGTTTCAGCCCCAAAACTTCAACATCTTCCATTTTATAAGCTTCTTGTATGGTCAACCAATCCTGTTCTGTTATCCATACTTCACACATATCAACCTTATACACGCGCCCGTTGTCTTTTTCAACAACTGCACTCTGCAAATCAAAGTCTACACATTTGCTCACGCTTAAATAGGTGTTCTGCAACTTGCTCTTCACACCCCAAAGACGCAAATGCATTATATACGCATAGTTGTCAATGTCAAGATGGTAGATGTCATCTTCAACTTCATAGAACCGGGATGACGGATACTTTTCCATGACCATTACTGCAGGATATGAACTCTTGAAGTCGTAACTGTCAACATTGAACATCATAACACCGGCGTAATGCGCATTCGCATGAGTATATCCACCTTGATAACAAAGCACTAACTCTCTGTAATTATCAATGCTTGTTTCACACATACGAGATATACGATGATACCAATCATTCATCGCATACCAAGGATTTTGGGGGTTGCGTGCTATAATCTCTTCTTTAAGCTCGCGGCGTACTTCACCTGTTTGCGTGAGAGGAATATCCCACACCGTGCCGTACTGTTTTGCTTTCATCGCAATATAATCGGCCAATACAAGGCAGTCGTATTCGCAGTACCCTAATTCCTTGCTATTCATAGGCGTGCACGGCAAACGCTCAACATTATAATCAAGGTCACCAACTTTTTTGGCATGCGGCAAGTTGAACTTGCTTCCTACCATTTCAAGTGACATCATATTCAAGACATATGCATCGCGAAACTCAACGCTAAACTCATGGCTAATAGCAAACATAGGCTTACGCGGCTCACGCGCAAAGACTTCATCAAAATTGATGACGTTGATGCAATACTGCCAATCGTACGGGAAGTTTTGTACATATACCCGCCATTGCGTGGTTTCCCCAATCACCTTGTGTATAATGCCTAAAAACACGTTGAGTTCTTCAAGCTGTCTTCCGTAATAAACTTCATCAAGAACTTGCAGCATCCAAATATAGCAGACACCATACTTTTTGCAACGCTTGTAATAGTCAACGGGCTTGTTGTAGTCAAACGCCGTCGCAATCCTTGCAGGGTTGCCTTTCTCATCACAATAAAGATAATACGTGGAAGCCTCTGTATCAAACGTGAAGACATTGTTGCAACGCTTGATAACCTCTTTATGTTTGCCGCGTTTGATTTCTTGTATATCAAAACAATCGGCGGTTTTGTCGAATTCTGTATAATGCTTCATGTGTAACACTCCTTTATCCTTGTGTTTATAATTATATCCTACCCA
>OGTB01001443.1_pt1 | contig 15814 bp, 16 predicted proteins | sample 1553611 | NCBI WGS metagenome assembly OGTB01 (sample SAMEA2580032, study PRJEB22360) | human gut metagenome | biome: human gut; feature: human-associated habitat; material: faeces | place: Denmark | collected 2008/2010 | reverse complement strand
AGGAGCTGACGGACTTGATGCCGGGCTTGCACTTGATCAGCTGCAGAGCCGGGCGGACGGTGTCAGCGGTGGAGTAGGTTGCGCCGCCCAGCAGGCAGTCAGCCTTGCCCTGCTTGACCAGCATGGTGCCGAAGTAATTACCCTTGGACAGAGCGGCACGGCACTGCTCATCGGTCATCTTGCCCTTGCGCAGCTCAACCATCTTGGCGACCATCTCATCAAAGCCCTCGTAGTTGGCAGGGTCGATGATCTCGGCACCGGTGATGTCAAAGCTGCCGTCAGCAGCGGCCTTCTTGACGGCTTCGACCTCGCCCAGCAGGATGACCTTCAGGGTCTTGCCTGCCAGCAGACGGCTTGCAGCGGACAGAATACGGGCGTCGGTACCCTCGGTAAAGACGATGGACTTCGGCTCAGCCTGTAGCTTCTTCTCAAAATTTTCGAAAATGGACATAGTCTGATACTCCTCCAGTATTTATGCAGCACATAGCTGCTTAGCACTTACACAGCTATTATAGCACCCATTTTGCGCTTTGCAAAGAAAACGTGCGAAATGGCAGAAATCTGTGCAATATATGTGCGAAAAGAGAAGGCAAGGCAATATATTTCATAAAGTTAATAAAATGTCAAGAGTAGTTTGTGGATTATTTATCAAATTTGCCTGTGTACACAAAGCCGTAGCTTTTGTAAAATGTCTCAATATCCGCACGGCTGCGCACGACAACGGCGTTCAGCAGATGACCGTCCGCTTTGCTGCGAAAGCCGATGACCGTCTCTCCGGTGCAGGTACTGCTTTCCAGCGCAATATCCGTCTCCCGCATGCCGTCAGGCGGCGTCAGCAGAGCGGCAGACTTTTTGTGCCCGGAGACCAGCGCGGTAAAAAATGCCACGGCGGGACCCCTCCCCTGCCTGATTCAGCGCGTAAAATAAACAGCCAGCACCAGCTGGGCCGCAAGGATCAGCGGTATGCCCACTACAAAATACCAGTGGCGCGTCTTGTGATGGAACACATACATACCGGCCCACGCACCGGCACTGCCGCCCAGCAGAGCCGCGCCAAACAGGATCTTCTCCGGCACGCGCCACTGCCGTGTGCGGGCGCGGTGCTTGTCCAGTCCCATCAGGCAGAAGCCGATGACATTCATAATAAGGATGTAAATCATTGCAGTATTCATATCTGTATTATACCGTGTGCGGGCGCAAAAGGCAAGCGCGGCGGGGCGTTTGAAACACTGACCACAGTGCTTTGCGGCGTGTTCGAAAAATAAAACGCCCCCGCCAAACGGCGAGGGCAGTCGGATTCAAATATCCTTGCGGGCGGCCACGCTGCTGCGCACCAAGGCACGCCTTAAACGGGCCTCGGCAAGCTGCATGTCGCGCTTGTCCAGATTCTTCTGGGCCAGCAACGCTTCGGCACGGGCTTTGCTGCGGGCGGCGCGCTCGGCATCAATGGCATCGGCCCATTCAAAGGTCGTTGCCAGCAGATGGCACTCGCCGCCAAGCATGCTCAGCATACCGCCCATACAGGCTGCGCGGCGGACCGTGCCGTCCTCCAGCTTAATATGAGCCTCGCCCATGCCCAGCGCCGTGCAGATGTCGATATGCCGCGCCAGCAGCTGAAGCTGGCCGTTGATGGTGCGGCAGGATACCGACGTGACCGCGCCATCAAACGCAACGCCGTCCGGCGTCATGATCTTGAGCGGGAAAGTTGCCATACTCCCACCGCCTTACTGCTGCTTGGCCTTAGCCAGGACATCATCAATCGTACCGGCGAACAGGAAACAGCTCTCGGGGATGCTGTCGCACTCGCCGTTCAAAATCATCTTGAAGCCACGCAGGGTCTCCTTCAGCGGCACATACTGGCCGGGCATACCGGTGAACTGCTCCGCAACATGGAAGGACTGGGACAGGAAGCGCTGCACCTTGCGGGCACGGGCCACCGTGATCTTGTCCTCCTCGGACAGCTCATCCATACCCATGATGGCAATAATGTCCTGCAGCTCCTTGTAGCGCTGCAGCACCTGCTGCACGGCGCGGGCGACCTCGTAGTGCTCCTGGCCGACAACTTCGGGCGAGAGGATACGGGAGGTGGAGTCCAGCGGGTCGACAGCCGGATAAATGCCCTGGGAGGCGATATCACGGCTCAGAACCGTAGTGGCGTCCAGGTGGGTGAAGGTCGTGGCGGGCGCGGGGTCGGTCAGGTCGTCCGCGGGCACATAGACGGCCTGCACCGACGTGATCGAGCCCTTGCGGGTGGAGGTAATACGCTCCTGCAGGGCGCCCATCTCGGTGGCCAGCGTGGGCTGGTAGCCGACGGCAGAGGGCATACGGCCCAGCAGCGCCGAAACCTCGGAACCGGCCTGGGTGAAGCGGAAGATATTGTCGATGAAGAGCAGCACGTCCTGGTGTTTGACGTCGCGGAAGTATTCCGCCATCGTCAGGCCGGACAGGGCGACGCGCATACGGGCTCCCGGCGGCTCGTTCATCTGGCCGTAGACCAACGCTGTCTTGTTCAGAACGCCGCTCTCGCGCATTTCACCGTACAGGTCGTTGCCCTCGCGGGTGCGCTCGCCAACGCCGGGGAACACCGAGTAGCCGTTGTGCTCGGTGGCAATGTTATAGATCAGCTCCTGGATCAGGACGGTCTTACCGACACCGGCACCGCCGAACAGACCGATCTTGCCGCCCTTTGCGTAGGGACAGATCAGGTCAACGACCTTGATGCCGGTCTCCAGAATCTCTGTGGTGGACTGCTGCTCCTCATAGCTGGGGGCAGGGCGGTGGATGGGCCAGTAGGCCTCCGGGGTGGGGGCAGGCTTATTGTCCACCGGCTCACCCAGCAGGTTGAACACGCGGCCCAGGCACTGGTCACCCACAGGCACCCGGATGGACTCGCCGGTGTCCACGGCATCCGTGCCGCGCACCAGGCCATCGGTGCTGCTCATGGCAATGCAGCGGGCCACATTGTCGCCGGTGAGCTGAGCGACCTCCACCACCAGCTTCCGGCCGTGGTTGTCGATCTCAATGGCGTTGAGCAGGTCCGGCAGCTCGCCATCCTTGAACTGGATGTCCAGCACCGGGCCGATGACCTGGATCACCTTGCCGATGTGTTTTTCGGACATAGGCTATTCTCCTTTTTTAGATTTCTGCGCCTGCCACGATCTCGGTGATCTCCTGCGTGATGGCAGCCTGACGGGCGCGGTTGTAATACAGATTCAGATGGTCGATCATTTCGCCCGCGTTCTTGGTGGCGGCATCCATGGCGGTGCGGCGGGCGGCCAGCTCACTGGCCACGCTCTCGCACACGGCACCATAAACGATACCGGCCACATACTCGGGGATGATGGCGCGGAACACTTCCTCGCTGCTGGGCTTGTACAGGATCTGACTGCGGCGGGCAGCGGCCTTCTGCTCCTCGGTGGGCTCAATGGTCAGGGGCAGCACCTCCATGGTGACAGCGGTCTGGGTCATCATCGAGTCAAACCGGGTGTAGCAGAGTTTCACTGCGTCGTAATCGCCCTTCAGGTAGCCCTCGGTGATCTTCCGGGAGAGGGCAAAGCACTCACCCACCGAAACATCCGCCGCCAGCAGCACCTCTTCGGTGAACAGGTCGGCCCCGTGGTGGGCAAAGTACTCCTGACTTCTTTTGCCAATGGGCAGCACCGTGACCGGGCCCTGCTGGGCCTCCGCCTGCTTGAGCACGTTGGAGTTATATCCACCGGCCAGGCCGCGGTCGCCTGCAATGACGACCAGCAGGGTGCGTTTGATCTCTGCCCGGCGCAGGTAGGGGCTGCGGGCCCGGGGGTCTGCAGCCGCAATGCCGGTCAGCGTGTCGTGCAGCGTTTCAAAGTAGGGGCGGCTGTGTTCCACCCGCTCCTTGGCACGGCGCATTTTGGAGGAAGCCACCAACTCCATGGCCTTGGTGATCTGCATGGTACTCTCTACGCTTTTGATGCGCAGCTTGATGTCCTTCATGGAACCTGCCATGCGTTACGCCTCCTTCCCTCAGTGCGCCTTGACGAAGCTCTCGGTGTAAGCGGACAGAACGCCCTTGAGTGCTTCCTCGGTGTCCTTGTCCAGATTGCCGGTGGTGCGGATGGTCTCCATCACAGCGGCACCGGCGGCATCATTCTCGAGATATTCGTACAGACCCTTTTCGTATTCGGCCACATCAGCCACCTTGACCTTGACCAGAAGATCATGGATGGTGGCATACAGGATCGCCACCTGCTTTTCCACAGGCACAGGGGCCGAGCGGTTCTGCTTGAGCACTTCCACGATGCGCTCGCCCTGTGCCAGGCGGGCCTTGGTGTCCGCGTCCAGATCGGAACCGAACTGGGCAAAGGACTGCAGCTCGCGGTACTGGGAGTAGATCAGCTTCAGGGTGCCGGCCACCTTCTTCATGGCCTTGATCTGGGCGTTGCCGCCAACACGGGACACCGAGATGCCGGGGTTGACAGCGGGCATAACGCCCGAGTGGAACAGCTCCGTTTCCAGGAAGATCTGACCATCGGTGATGGAGATGACGTTGGTGGGGATGTAAGCAGAGACATCGCCCGCCTGGGTCTCGACGATGGGCAGGGCAGTGATGGAACCGCCGCCCAGATCGTCGCGCATCCGGCAGGAGCGCTCCAGCAGACGGGAATGCAGATAGAACACGTCGCCGGGGTAAGCCTCACGGCCGGGAGAGCGGCGGAGCAGCAGGGAGATGGCACGGTAGGCCACCGCATGCTTGGAAAGGTCGTCGTAGACGATCAGGACGCTCTTGCCCTTGGACATGAAATACTCAGCCAGTGCAGTGCCTGCATAGGGTGCGATGTACTGCAGGGGAGCGGAATCGGAAGCCGTGGCGGCCACGATGGTGGTGTAGCTCATGGCACCGTGCTTCTTGAGGTCCTCGGCCACGCGGGCGATGGAGGAAGCCTTCTGGCCGATGGCAACATAGATGCAGAGCACGCCGGTGTCCTTCTGGTTCAGGATGGCATCGGTGGCAATGGAGGTCTTGCCGGTCTGGCGGTCGCCGATGATCAGCTCACGCTGGCCGCGGCCGATGGGGAACATGGAGTCGATGGCCAGGATGCCGGTCTGCATCGGCTCCTCGACGGGCTGGCGCTGGATGACGCCGGGAGCCTTGAACTCGATGGGGCGACGGTGCGTGGCGACGATGTCGCCCAGGCCGTCGATGGGCTGGCCGAGCGGATTGACGACGCGGCCGAGCATGGCACGGCTCACGGGGATATCCATAATGCGGCCAGTGGTGCGGCACTCGTCGCCTTCCTTGATGGAGTCGACGGCACCGAACAGAACGGCGCCGACCTCGTCGCGGTCAAGGTTCTGGGCGAGGCCGAAGACGGTCTCACCGGTATCGGAGCTCTTGAACTCCAGAAGCTCGCCTGCCATGGCGCTCTTGAGGCCGGAGACGCGCGCGATGCCGTCGCCTACCTCGTCGACCGTTGAAACCTCATGCGTATCGACCGTCGCGGAGAGGCTCGTGAGCTGCTCCTGCAGTTTCTTGGCGATATCCTGGGCATTGAGGGTTTCGGACATTAGGCTTCACCTCCGTACGAATTAGCAGAGTTTGCGAGGGTCTCCTGCGCGATGCGCAGCTGCGTCTTGACGGAAATGTCACGACGCTCGCCGCGGGCCTCGAGCACCAGGCCGCCCACGATAGACGGGTCGACCTGCTCGATAAGGAATACCTTGCGGCCGAAGTCCTGCTCGCATTTCTTAGTGATGGTTTGACGCAGCTCGTCGTCGAGCGGGATCGCCGTGGTGACGGTCACGCCCACTACATCCTCGTCTTCCTCGGCAACATACTTAAAGGCAGCTGCCACCTTGGGAAGAAGGTCGAGCTGGTCGCGCTTGGACATGGTGTCGAGCACGGCGATGATCTCGGGGCTGGCAGAAGCCAAGCGCTCGATCATCTCGAGGTCCTCGAACACATGGTTCTCGGCCTTAGCGGCTTCCAGAAGGGAGCGCGCGTAGGTCTCGAGCACCTTGTCCTGATAGCGGCTAGTCGGCATTCAGGCTACCTGCTTCCTGGATGTAGCGCTCGATGAGCTTCTTCTGCTCGGCATCGTCCTCGAGCGCCTCGCCCACGATCTTGGTGGCGACGGCAACGGACAGGTCGGCGATGGAGCTCGCGGCACCGGCGTAAATGGACTTGCGCTCGTCCTCGACGGTCGTATGGGCCTTGGCGATGATCTCCTCGGCCTCCTTGTGAGCAGCCTCGATGATACGAGCGCGCTCGGACTCGGCGTCCTTACGGGCCTCGAGGCCGAAAATCTCAATCTGTAACAGGCAGGAACGAGTCGGACTCAGCGCGCTTGGCGATAGCCTCCTGCTTGGTCTTCTCGGCCTCGTCGAGGCTCTCCTCGATCTTCTTGCCGCGCTCCTCCATGGTTTTCATGATGCCCGGCAGGGCGACCTTGGCCAGCACGATCCAGATGATCAGGAAGGCGATAAGCGCCGGGATGAACTCCGCCATCTTAGGGATGAGGATGTCCGCACCGGCGGCGCCGTCCTCGGCGAACGCGGAAACCGGCATGAGCAGCGCGGCCGCGGACGCGGAGAGTGCGATCGCGCTCTTCTGGGATGAAAGATTCATACTTGACGCTCCGTGCTATTTAACGATCAGCGCGACAACGAAGCCGATCAGAGCCAGAGCCTCGCCGAAGGCGGAGCCCATGATGAAGACGGTGAACACGCGGCCCTGGACCTCAGGCTGACGGGCCATAGCACCCGTAGCACCCAGAGCAGACAGGCCGATAGCAAGACCAGCGCCGATAACACCGAGACCGTAACCGATAACTCCCACGATTCCTCCTTTGTCGTGCGTGTCTTATTTCACGCAGGATAACCTTTTTATAACTGCCGGGCTCCATGGGTACGGGCACCGGCGGTTTAACGAATTGCTTACCTTTAAGGCGCGAACGGAAGACTACTCCTCCTCTGCGACCTCCTCTGCCTCGGAGACATACACGGCGGTAAGGACCGTGAAGACGTAAGCCTGGATAGCGCCGACCACAAGCTCGATCGCATAGATCAGGATGAGGATGGCAAGCCAGGCCAGCGAAGGCAGGGCGCCGACGGCGTGCGCCGCGGAAACCTGCTGAAGCAGCGGCTGCATGAACATGCTCGCCATGATGGCGAACGAGCCCATGACCACGTGTCCTGCGAACATGTTGCAGAACAGACGGACGGCGAGCGTGATGAGGCGCAGGAAGGTCGAGAAAAGCTCGACGACCCACACGAGCACGTTCATCGGGAAGCTCACGCCCTGCGGGGCGAGGCTCTTGATGTAGCCGATCACGCCGTGAGCCTTGCATCCGTAGTAGATGAAGTACACGAAGGCGAAAATGGCGAGTGCGGCGGTGGAGCCGATTGCGCCGGTGCCGGGCTTCATTCCCGGGATCAAGCCGATCATGTTATTGATCAGGATGAACAGGAAAAGCGAGCACAGGAACGGGAAGTGCTTCTTCCAGTTCTCACCCACGACGCCCTTGCCGATATCGTTCTCGACGTACTCGATGATGTACTCGAAACCGTTGACGAAGAAGCCCTTGGGAACCAGGGTCTGCTTCTTTTTGAACACGGCCAGGACGATCAGGAGCACGATCGTGGAGACGATCAGCCAAAACGAGTACTGCGTGATGCCGCAGCTCAGATCGCCCACGACAGGGGTGGAGCTGAACTCGCTGACCAGATGATTAATCTCATCAGGCAGCTTTTCAAAAATTTCCACGACTTACCTTTCGACCTCATGAGGATCTCGCAGCGCCTTGGCGACGCGAACCGCGCAGGCGGCCATAAAGGCCACGAAGCCGATCGCCTCGCCCAGGAGGAACATGCGAAATGCCTCTCCGAACAACACAAACACAACCAAGGTAAAGACGAGCAGAGCGATTGCCGAGACCGCCAGACTCACCATGCCCTTGAGCATGTCCGCATTCTGCTTATCGTCAAGAACCGGCTTGAGCGTAAAGACAAAGGGAAGGAAGGCAATTGCGCCCGCGATGGCGCCTGCAACGATAGCGAGCAGATCGGCTATCTGAAACACTGGCGTCCTCACTTTCCTTTTTAACGCTTCACAGAACAGTTCCCGCCAAACATTGGTGACTATTGTACGAGCCAATCGCTAAAGTACAACCGAAAAAGCATCGGTTAATACGCACCTGTTCGTTTTCTTAAGACCTTCTTTATGCCGCAGGTACGGTAATACGTTTTTCTCGAACCCTGCAGGGCAAAACGTCCGTTAACAGGAGTGCGCGCGGTCGCCTTTTGTTCGTCCGCGCGCACCGTTTCTTCGTATTTGCAGCCGCGGCCGTTTAGCCCAGCGACTAGAGCGTGCCGTAGATGCGGTCGCCGGCATCGCCCAGACCGGGAACGATGTAGCCGTTCTCGTTCAGGTGGTCGTCCTTAGCGCCCAGGTAGATGTCAACATCGGGGTGAGCCTTGTGCAGGGCCTCAATGCCTTCCGGAGCAGCGATCAGACCGATGAACTTGATGCGCTTTGCGCCGTGCTTCTTGATCTGGGTAATGGCATCAATGGCGCTGCCGCCGGTTGCCAGCATGGGGTCCAGAACCAGAACATCACGCTCGGCGATATCCTGAGGCAGCTTGCAGAAGTATTCCACGGGCTGCAGGGTCTCCTCGTTGCGGTACAGGCCGATGAAGCCGACCTTTGCAGCGGGCAGCAGGGTCAGCATACCGTCCAGCATACCCATGCCTGCACGCAGGATGGGCACCAGAGCCAGCTTGCGGCCTGCCAGCACCTTGGTCTTTGCCATGGTGATGGGGGTCTCGATCTCGACCTCCTCCATGGGCAGGTCACGGGTGGCCTCGTAGCACAGCAGGGTTGCGATCTCGCCGACCAGATCACGGAACTCCTTGGTACCGGTCTGCTTGTTGCGCAGGATGCTCAGCTTGTGCTGCAGCAGGGGATGCTCAACGATCATAGGGGTCATAAATACACGCTCCTTTTTATGTTTATCGGGTTTCGATTGCCATCAGTTTTGCAATGCGCTTTTCGTGGCGGCCGCCCTCAAACGGGGTGTTCAGGAACAGATCCACCAGCTGGCAGGCAAGGCCGGGGCCGACAACACGGCCGCCCATGCACAGGGCGTTGGCATCGTTGTGGCGGCGGGTGTACTCGCAGCTGAAGCTGTCGGAGCAGCAGCAGGCGCGGATGCCCTTGACCTTGTTGGCGGCCATGCTGATGCCGACACCGGTGCCGCAGAACAGCAGGGCTTTGTCGCACTGACCGCTGACCACAGCGTCACAGGCAGGCAGCGCCATATCGGGGTAATCCACGCTGGCAGTGCTGTGGGTGCCAAAGTCGATATACTCCAGCCCCAGCTCGTCCAGGTGAGCCTTGACGGCTTCCTTCAGTTCAAAACCGCCATGATCGGCGGCAAGCGCAATGGGTTTTGCCATGAGAAATTTCAATCCTTTCCGTTTTCCGTATCGTTGTTCCGGGCAGCGGCCTCGGCAGCAAGGCGCTCGGCGCGTTCCCGCTCGGCCTGGCTCAGGCGGTGATAATCCGGCAGCAGGGCCTCGGGCAGAACGGCTTCGCCCCGCTGGGCCATCTGCTTGGCCACCAGTGCCACGGCAGCGGCCCGGCCGCCCCGCAGCTCCGGCGGAACAGTGAGCACGCCCGGAACATTGCTGTATTTATTATAGCACAGAGATGCGCCATCACCAACAAAAAACAGGGGCTTTTTGCAATTTTCTACAAATTGGGCAAGGTCAGCCACAGCCCGGGCATCGTCATCCAGCAGGCGGGTGTGGGTGGCCAGGTCAAAAGCGGCGCTGTACACCTGGGCACGGCGGGCATCCAGTGCGCAGAGCACGGTGCCTTCGCCGGTGTGGGCAGCGGCCAGCGCTTCCAGTGTGGAGACCGGAGCGCAGAGGGTCTCGCGGGGGAAAGCCAGCCCCTTGACGGCGGCCAGCCCGATGCGCAGGCCGGTAAAGCTGCCGGGGCCTGCGTTCACACCGAACAGGTCGATGTCTGCACAGGTCAGGCCGCACAGCTTCAGGCAGTGATCCACCAGCGGCATCAGGGTCTCGCTGTGGGTCATGCCGCCGTCCAGATAGCACTCGTACTTCAGGCGGTCGTCCTGCAGCAGGGCCACGCCCAGCGTCTTTCCGGCGGTGTCTACGGCTAAGATATTCATACGCTGACCCCCTCGATGGTGATGCGGCGGGTGGTGTCATCCACCCGGTCGATGTTGATGTAGATCGGGTCTTCCGGGGCCAGCAGGTCGGCGAAGTTTTCGCTCCACTCAGCGGCCACAATGGCACCCTGATCCAGATAATCGTAGAAACCGGCGGCGCACAGGTCGTTCTCGGTGGAAATGCGGTAGAGGTCGAAGTGGGCCAGCGGGCGGGGGCCGCGGTAGTAGTTGACGATGGCAAAGGTGGGGCTGCTGACCGGGTCGGTGCAGCCCAGCCCCTCGGCCAGGCCCTCACAAAAGGCGGTCTTGCCCGCGCCCAGACCGCCGGTGAAGGCAATCAAGGCCCCGTCCGGCAGCACTGCCGCCAGCTTCCGGCCCAGCGCAACGGTCTCTTCTCTGGAATGTGTAATATATTCAGCCATACAATGCTCCTTCATCTTGAAGCTTGAACTTTCCCGTTTTGCCAGCTGTCTGCGAAGCAGACTGAGAGGTAAATCAAAAGGGATGACAGAAACTTCTGCCATCCCCCAGTATAATATAAATCGAGCAAAAGTGCAACGCTCAAGCGGCCTGCTGTACTTCCTGTGGGACAGGTGCCGCGTTCGGTTCGATCAGCCGGACCCCAACATCGCCGAACAGCAGCGGGTAAGCTGCCGCCGCATGGGGGCGCTTGCCGCCCTGCGCGTTGTACCAGACCAGATCATCCGCGCCATAGGTATCCATGGAGTGCTGAACGGATTCCTGCAGGGTCTGGCCCAGGATCAGGTGATTGACGGTATCCCACAGCATACTGCGGGAATACACGGTGTAGACGTTGTTCACATAGCCTGCCACTGCTTTGGCACCACCGGCCAGCAGGGCATCGGCCATGGAGGTATCCAGACTGCCGCTCACGCCAAGGAACTCACAGGTCTCGGAGAGCACTACGGTGTCCTTGAGCTGGCCGCCCCGGTATGCCGCCCGGAAAAAGCTGGGCGTGATGCAGTACAGGCCGTTGATCTTGATGACCCGGTGGGTCAGCAGATCAATGCCGTAGTAGAGGTCTTTGTAGAAATCCGATTCCTCTGTCAGCAGGATGACCGGCTCGGTACGGGTCTGCTTGAACAGAAAACCGGAGGTGTAGGTGTAGTAGGAGCCGTGGGCGCTGAGGATGCACAGCCCGTAATCGTTCATCCGTTTCAGGTCAGAGACGGTGACTGTGGTATCGATGCGGGTGTGCAGGCCCATCGCCGTCCAGAAGCCCTTCATATAGGAGTAGTACGGGTAGCGGGAGCTGTTCACGGTGTTGTCAAAGGCGTAGTAGATCATGGCGCTGCCCAGATCACCCTGCGGGGCGTTGGACATTTCGTGCAGATCCACAGCGGGCAGTTCGGAAGGGGCGAAGGGAGTATTCTCTTCGTCCGGGTCCTCCACCAGAACGCCGCCCAGCGCACCGCAGCTGTACGCAAAGCTGACCATGCCGTTTTCTTTGTCCACATGGAGAGAGCGCGCCGAAACAAGCCCTTCCTCGGCCAGCTGCTGCAGCTGTGCCACGGCGGCATCCAGCCGCTGGGCACGGGTCATCTCAGCGTAAGCGTCGCTGCCGGTCAGGGCGGTCACGGCGCTGTCGGCCTGCTGCATCTCCTGAGCATCGGCAGTGGTCAGCGTGGTCTGGGCCACGGTGTCGGCTGTCTGTGCGGCAAAAGCAGAAGCAGGGAAGAGCGCGGAAATAAAAACAGTCAGTGCGCAGAGCGCGCACAGAAAGCGATGAGAGTTTGTTTTCATCTTGGAAGTTCCTCCGGAAAAATCCTGCCGAAAAAGCAGGTCTCCAGCTTCCATTTTAGAAGGTGGAGGGGGCTTTGTCAAGGCTGCGGCAAATATTTTGCAGAGTTGTCACAGGATGAAAAGATCTGTGGAAAAAACTTCCGCAATCTTGCGCAAAAAAGGGCGGTGCGGTATACTTATATTACATAATGGAGCAGTATACGCCCTCTCTGGCATTGCGGACGAGCGAAGCAGACCTGAGCGGGCGATCCAATGAAAGAAAGAGGTGTTTTCGTTTGGAAAACATTCGGCGCTACTTCAAGCGCACCGATAAAACTTACCTGCTGCTGTGCATCTTCAGCAGCGTGATGGCTGTGACAGCGCTTTCGAGCTGGGCAGCCAAGCAGGGCAATGGCTTTGCCGTGGATGAGATCACCGGCCAGATCACCGGTCTGGGCGATTACCGCCGGGCGGCGGTGCAGGCGGGTGCAGCCCTCATCGGGCTGGTCATTGCGGTGCTGCTGTCCAATATCGATTACCGCAGCCTGGTGAAGGTGTGGCCGGTGCACGTGGCCCTGACCTGGGGCATGGTGCTGCCCACGCTGGTGCTGCGCAATGTGAGCATCGGCCCGCTGACCATCGGCTACAACGCGGGTGATACCGACAATTATTCCTGGTACAAGCTGGGGGGCTTTACCCTGCAGCCCACAGAGCTGGCCAAGATCAGCTTTATCCTGACTTTTGCCATGCACCTGAACAATGTGCGCACCCGGCTCAACGAGCCAAAGGAGCTGGGCAAGCTGCTGCTGCATCTGGCAGTGCCCATCCTCATCATCCATGTTCAGGGCGACGACGGCACCGCCATCATCTATGCCATCATCGGCTGCTGCATGATGTTTGCGGCGGGCCTGAGCTGGAAGTATATCCTGGGGGCGGTCTCGGCGGCGGCAGTGGCTATGGCGACGGCGTTCGCCTTTTTCAGCGATAAGATCGGCAAGGGATACCAGTGGTACCGTATCCTTGCTGTCATCGATCCCGATAACAAAACCGGCTGGGCCCCCAGCGAGACCATCTGGAAGAACATCATCTACCAGCAGCAGCGCGGCGAGATCGCGCTGGGCTCGGGCGGCATCTTTGGCAATGGGCTGTTTGGCGGCAGTTATTACAGCGTGCCCAACGCCCACAACGATTTCATCCTGAGCTGGATCGGCAACGCGGCGGGCTTTGTGGGCTGCTGTGTGGTGCTGGGCGTGCTGTTCGCACTGGTCATCAAGACTTTCCTCACCGGTGCCCGCAGCGAGGATCTGCTGGGTGCCTTCATCTGCGCGGGCATCGGCGGCGCTCTGATGGCCCAGATCGCCGTGAACGTGGGCATGAACCTGCGCGTTCTGCCCGTGATCGGTGTCACCCTGCCGTTCTATTCGGCGGGCGGCAGCTCGGTGCTGATGCTGTACATCTGTGTGGGCCTGGTGCTCTCGGTCTATACCCACAATACGAAAAAGCTGTTCGGCTGAGCCGGAACAGAACGCGGCCCCGGAGAGAAGGAAAACTCTCCGGGGCCGCGTTTGTATGTCAGCCAAAGGTATTGCGCAGCTTGTTGGCAAGCCGTTTCAGCTGAGACCGGTGAGAGAACAGTTCCCGATGGGAGAACCGCTGAAATTTGAGGGAGAATTTTGGTGGAGTTGACAGTTTTCACCCGCAAAAGACGGCGTGTGTGGAATTTGCCCTTGACCCCGGGGCGTTCCGTGTTACAATATTTCCGGTACAGCCTGTCTGTTTGGGCTGCGGAACACAAAAAAGGAGTATTGAACGGTAAATTTTATGGATACGAATGCGGAATCTCCCATGCAGAACAAGGTCATTGAATATGTCAAGCAGTATGCAATGATCACGCTGAGCATTTCCATCATGTCGGTGGGTGTGTACTTTTTCAAATTCCCCAACAACTTCGTTTTTGGCGGCGTGACCGGTATGGCGGCGCTGGCGGCCAAGCTCACCCCGCTGTCGGCTTCGGCCTTTTCCTCGGCGGCCAACATGATCCTGCTGGGGGTGGGCCTGATCTTTCTGGGCAAAAAGTTTGCCATGACCACCGGCTATGCCACTGTGGTCATGTCGCTGGAGCTGATGGCGCTGGAAAAGATCTGCCCCCTGCGCGGCCCCTTGAGCGACCAGCCCATGCTCGACCTGCTGTTTGCCATTGCCCTGCCGGCCATTGCGTCGGCTCTGCTGTTCAATGTGGGCGCTTCCTCCGGCGGCACGGATGTTATTGCCCTCATTGTGGAAAAGTATACCCACATCCACAACGTGGCGGTGGCGCTGTTCCTGACTGACCTGTTCATGGTCATTGCGGCCTGCTTTGTGTTCGACCTGTACACCGCCCTCTATTCCTTCGTGGGTCTGACCGTGAAATCGCTGGTCATTGATGCCGTGTTGGAAAAGATCAAGATGTGCAAGGCCATCCTCATCGTCTGCGACGACAGGAAGCCAATCTGTGATTTTGTCATGCGCAAGCTGGTGCGCGGCGCAACCTATACGCCCTGCTTCGGCGCGTATACCGACAAGCCCCACTACATCATCTACACCACCCTGACCCGCCGCGAGGCCGACCAGCTGCAGGATTTTATCCACAAACAGCACCTGAACGCCTTCATGTCCATGCTGAGCACCACCGAGGTGTTCGGCAAGGGCTTCAACCACGCATAAGGAGGAACGTATGGTACAGGTTGATCTCATCACCGGTTTTCTGGGTGCGGGCAAGACGACGTTCCTGCGCAGATATGCTGCGTATCTGACCGCGCAGGGGCATCATGTCTGCATTCTGGAAAATGACTTTGGCGCTGTGAACGTGGATGCCATGCTGGTGCAGGATCTGCTGGGGGAACGCTGCGAGATCGAGACCATCAGCGGCGGGTGTGATTGTGATACCCACCAGCGCCGGATGCGCACCAAGCTCATCTCAATGGCCATGCGCGGGTTCGACCGGGTGGTGGTGGAGCCCAGCGGCATTTTTGATGTGGACGAGTTCTTTGACGTTCTGCGGGATGAGCCGCTGGATCGGTGGTATACACTGGGCAATGTGTTTGCCGTTGTGGATGCCCTGCTGCCCGAGACGCTTTCCCCGCAGGCAGAGTACATTCTGGCATCGGAAGCCGCCAGCGCCGGACGCATCCTGCTCTCCCGCAGTCAGCTGGCCACCCAGGCCCAGCGGGAAAGCGCCATCGACCACCTGAAGCGTGCCCTTGCGGCCTGCAAGTGCAGCCGTACCCTGACGGAAGAAGATTTTCTGATCAAGGACTGGGCCGACCTGGAGGATGCGGATCTTGCGGCGCTGGATGCCTGCGGCTATCAGCATGCCGACTGCGAAAAGCTCTGCTTTGATGCGCACGATGCATTCGGTTCGGCGTATTTCCTCGAGCTGGGCCTGTCCCGGCAGCAGCTGGAAGCACGCATTCCCAGCCTGTTCACGGATGCCGCCTGCGGCCGGGTGCTGCGGGTCAAGGGTTTTGTGCAGGATGCCGCCGGTTGGGTGGAGCTGAATGCCACCGCCGACGGCCTGACCGCGGCCCCCATTCCGGCAGGGCAGGAGGTGCTCATCGTCATCGGCGAAGGGCTGGACAAGGCCCGGCTGGAAGAAGACTTGAGACAATGAGTTTTCCACAATGAGGCAGATAATTGTGCAATATTGATTGCGCCGACCCTCCTGCAGCGTTATAATAGAGAAAAATAAATCAGGAGGCCGTTTCATGAGCACTTCGACCACCCAAAAGCCGACCACCCGCCGCATCGTGGGCATGGTGGTGGGCATTGTCATTATTGGTCTGGGCATCGCCCTCTTCAAGCAGTCCCACCTCGGCAACGACTCCATCAGCGCGCTGAATATGCGCCTTGCCGAGCTGCTG
>OGTB01001423.1_pt1 | contig 15997 bp, 13 predicted proteins | sample 1553611 | NCBI WGS metagenome assembly OGTB01 (sample SAMEA2580032, study PRJEB22360) | human gut metagenome | biome: human gut; feature: human-associated habitat; material: faeces | place: Denmark | collected 2008/2010 | reverse complement strand
TCGGACTTCTGCAATCGCGTGAAAAACGGATGGTTATTCAGTAGACATTAAGTAACAAAAAACCGGGAAATTCAAGAACAAAAGGCACAATGCAGCGATAAAAACCAGCGACAGGAGTGGCGAAAGCAAGGAGTCCAGAGGGCGACCGCGGACTTCGTCCGTTTTCATTGCCCTCTGGAAGCATGGAAAAGACCAGTTCAACCATGCCTATCAGCATAGAATCAGAAAAAACCACCCAACGAAACCATTTTCGTTCTGGTAAGAAATCAGACATTCTTGACAAAACACAATTTTTGTGTATAATTAAATTATTGCATCATCCATTCCATAGACCCCCAAGACGCTAAGGGAGGAAATTAAACATGAAACACTGGGTCGCACAAGCGCTTTCTCTGCTGATGGCACTCTGCTTGTTTCTGCCCTGCTTCGCCGCAGCGGAAGAAGCCGCGCAGAACGCCGTCACCATCGACTTTGAGGATGGCAACGCCGCCGCATTCAGCCAGTCTGGCTCCTGCACCGTCGGTGTGACGGAATCGCAGGCACACAGCGGTAAGCAGAGCCTGCGAGTTTCTGGACGCGGCAGCAATAACTGGGATGCCGTTGACCTCTCCACTGCGTCGCTTGGCATCGAGGTCGGCGCGAAAGTCCACCTGTCCGCCTGCGTCTACGTCGAAAGCTCGGAGGACGGCGTTATGGCGATTGGCAAGGCGGGCGGCGATTACGCCTACTACGCGCAGGTGAACGTCAAGGGCAAGGAGTGGACGGAAATCTCCTGCGACTTCGAGGCGGACGCGGGCATCAATATCCGCTTCCTCACGGCGTCTGATAACTATCTGGGCAAAAACTACTGCCTTGATGACGTTACGCTGACCATCACCGCGCCCGAAAAAGTGGATTACTCCGACGCGCCGCAGATTCACTACACGTCGGACTTTACCAGCGGCACGGACGGCTGGTATGCGCGTTCTGCGGGCGGTGCCGCCATCGAGACGACCGCTGACGGGCTGTACATCACTGGGCGTACCGCGACGTGGAACTCTCCCGGCCGCGACTTCGACCTTGTGCCGGGGCGCGTCTACAACCTGTCCGTGCAGGTGAAGCAGGACGAGATGGATTCGTGCAGCTTCATCCTGTCCGTCGCCCATACCCGCGACGGCGAGGAATCCTATGAGAACATTGTCACCGGCACGGCGAAGAAAGGCGAATGGGCAATGCTGTCCGGCTCGTACATTCCCGGTCGGTATGACAAGTATGTGCTGTACATTGAGGGTGCGGGCAAGGAAACGTCCTTCACCATCCGCAATTTCACCTGCGACGAGAAGATTGACTCCTTCGACACCACTTCGCTGCCTGCCCTCAAGACGCTCTATGCGGATAAGTTCGATTTCGGCACGGCGGTTGTTGCCAGTGAAGTGGCGGACAGCAAACGCATGACGTTCTACGGCAGCCAGTTCACCATCATGACCGCGGGAAACGAGATGAAGCCGGATTCGCTGCTGGATATGGCGGAATGCCGCAAGCTCAGCCGCACGGACGACACGGCCGTCGCTGTGAAGTTCGACAACTGCATTCCGTTCCTCGATTGGTGCCGCGACAATGGCGTGAAGGTGCATGGGCATGTGCTGGTGTGGCACTCCCAGACGCCCGAAGCCTTCTTCCATGAGGGCTACGCGACCCATAAGCCGCTGTGCAGCCGCGAAACCATGCTCGCCCGCATGGAAAGCTACATCCAGCAGGTGCTGACGTGGACGAACGAGAATTATCCGGGGCTGATTGTCTCGTGGGACGTTGTAAACGAAGCCGTGGCGGACGGCAGCGACCAGCTGCGCGAATCCAACTGGACAAAGACGGTTGGTCAGGATTTCGTGAACCGCGCGTTTGAGTACGCCCGCAAGTACGCCGCGGACGGCGTGAAGCTGTACTACAATGATTACAACACCCCCCTTGACCCCAAGCTGCACGGCATCTGCGTCCTGCTGGACAGCCTGATTGCGGATGGCACGATTGACGGCTACGGCTTCCAGGCACACTACTCCGTCGGCAGTCCGACGATTGACCGCGTGGATTGGGCGTTCCAGCAGATTGCCAAGCGTGATTTGCTCCTGCGCGTGTCCGAACTTGACGTGGGCATTGACGATACAAGCGAGGAAAATCTGCAGAAGCAGGCGAAGTATTACGGCGACCTGATGAAGATTTTCCTGCGTTACGCCGACCGCATCGAAGCGGTGCAGGTATGGGGCACGGTGGACGACCTGAGCTGGCGCGCGGACGAGTACCCGCTCCTGTTCGACAAGGATGCCCAGCCGAAGCCCGCGTTTGACACGCTGGTGGAACTGGCACAGTAAATCCATCATAAAGGCAACACCGCACAATCCATTTGCCAGCCGACCACCTCATTTGTGCGGTGTTACCCTAACTTTAAGGAGGCGACGAAGATGAAGAAGAAGAGTTTTGCCATATTGCTGGCTGCGGCGCTGCTGCTGTGCCTGCTGCCGGGAATGGCGCTGGAAGCGAAGGCGGAAACCATCCGCGACATATGTTCTTTCTGTAACACGCGGGCATATCATGAGATTACAGGATTCGAGCGATACAACGACGATCAGCATTGGGTAATTCACAAATGTCCAAACTGCGGTGAAAGTGAACGTAGCATATTTCTTGGCAATCCAATCAGCTATCACTCTGGCGGCACCGAAACGCCGACCTGCACCACGGGCAAAACCTGCGCCAAGTGCGGCGCTCAATACGGCAAACTCGGTCACGACTGGGGCGCATGGCAATCCAGGGGCAACAACAGCGAGCATTTCCGCACCTGCCAGCGCGACGGCTGCGATGCGGTCGACACCGCAAGCTGCTCCGGCGACAGCAGTGCGACCTGCATCACCCTAGGAACATGCACTACCTGCGGCGGGCAGTACTACAGCGCACATACCTTCCCTGCGAATCAGGGCTGGGATTCGGATGCCGAAAACCACTGGGTTAGCTGCACCGTCTGCCACGAAGCGAAAACTAAGGTGGGCGCACATTTCTTCGTTCAGGGCAACGATAGCTCGTGCCTTAAGTCCGCAGCCACCTGCGTTTCTCCGCCCGTGTACTACACAAACTGCGCTTACTGCTACCGCAAGGGAACGGATACTTATGTACACCCATGGTATGGACCTGACCCGAACAACCACGACCTGGTGCACCACGACGCCAAGGCGCCCACCTGCACCGAAATTGGCTGGGATGAATATGACGCCTGCCAGCGCGAGGGCTGCACTTACACCACCAAGGTGGAACTGCCTGCGCTGAAACACAAGCTGGTGCACCACGATGCCAAGGCGCCCACCTGCACCGAGAACGGCTGGGAGGAATACGATACCTGCTCCCGCTGCGATTATACCACCAAGGTGGAAATCCCTGCCCCCGGGCACAATTATACCGAAAAGGTCGTCAAGCCCACCTGCGGAAAGGGCGGCTACACGCTGCACACCTGCAAAAAATGCAATGACAGCTATAAGGATCACCAGACGAAGACGCTGCTGCACTGGTATGGCGAATGGACGAGTAACGGCGACGGCACGCACAGCGCGACCTGCAAGCGCAAGGATTGCAAGCACGTCGGTAAGACCGAATGCGCCATCGTCGAATTCAAGCAGGATGAAGCGACGCGCACGCTCTGCCCCGTATGCGGCAATGTAAGCGATGGCATACATCTGGCGCTGGTTGAAGAAGTGAAGGCGGAGGGCGAGAATCTGCCCTATGGCGAGCTGGTGCTGCGCATGGGTGAAACTGCGAACGGCAATACGCTGTTGAGCGTCTGCTTTGAAGTTTCCGGCAAGCTCACCCGGCCGAAGGGCGAGGTAAAAATCACGATGCCCGCCGAGCTGCTGAACGGCGTTACCCTGGCGCTGCTGAATGCCGACGATACGGAAATTGATCTGCCCTACATCGTGGAAGGTGAAAACGCAGTGTTCACGCTGGATTTCACCGATGCAGAAATTCCCACTGCGCTGATTCGCCTGATACCGACAGCGGAATAATCTTATTTCCATTTCATAGCGTTTTTAAAAATTTGAGGAGGAGAAAAACATGAAAAAATGGTTGGTTACATGTCTCCTGGCGATTGCGCTGCTCTTTGTAGCAACCACGGCGATGGCTGCGCATATCAGGTTGAACGGCGACTATTGCGAAGGGAATACCTTTGAAATACGCAAAAGAGAAAAAGAGTACCATACGCTGTACTGTTACCGCTGCTATGATGAGTTTACAGAGAATCATTGGAGCATAGATACACCCCAGTACAAAGCCACTTGCACGAAAGTTGCGGTATGTACTTCTTGTCTTATGTCCTACGGTGAATACGGGCCGCACGACTGGGGCGCATGGCAATCCAGGGGTAACAACAGTGAGCATATCCGCCACTGCCAGCGTGACGGCTGCGATGCGGTCGACACCGCAAGCTGCTCCGGCGACAGCAGCGCGACCTGCATTACGCTGGGAACATGCAGCACCTGCGGCGGGCAGTACTACAGCGCACATGCATTCCCTGCGGGGCAGAACTGGCATTCGGACGACAAAAACCACTGGCTTAGCTGCACCGTCTGCCACGAAGCGAAAACTAAGATGGGCGCACATTGGTTCGTTCAGGGCGCCGTTAGCGTGTGCCTTAAGTCCGCAGCCACCTGCGTTGCTCCGGCCGTGTACTACACAAACTGCGACTACTGCTACCACAAGGGAACGGATACTTATGTAGACCCAAATAATGGACCTGACCCGAACAACCACGACCTGGTGCACCACGACGCCAAGGCGCCCACCTGCACCGAAATTGGCTGGGATGAATATGACGCCTGCCAGCGCGAGGGCTGCACTTACACCACCAAGGTGGAACTGCCTGCGCTGAAACACAAGCTGGTGCACCACGATGCCAAGGCGCCCACCTGCACCGAGAACGGCTGGGAGGAATACGATACCTGCTCCCGCTGCGATTATACCACCAAGGTGGAAATCCCTGCCCCCGGGCACAATTATACCGAAAAGGTCGTCAAGCCCACCTGCGGAAAGGGCGGCTACACGCTGCACACCTGCAAAAAATGCAATGACAGCTATAAGGATCACCAGACGAAGACGCTGCTGCACTGGTATGGCGAATGGACGAGTAACGGCGACGGCACGCACAGCGCGACCTGCAAGCGCAAGGATTGCAAGCACGTCGGTAAGACCGAATGCGCCATCGTCGAATTCAAGCAGGATGAAGCGACGCGCACGCTCTGCCCCGTATGCGGCAATGTAAGCGATGGCATACATCTGGCGCTGGTTGAAGAAGTGAAGGCGGAGGGCGAGAATCTGCCCTATGGCGAGCTGGTGCTGCGCATGGGTGAAACTGCGAACGGCAATACGCTGTTGAGCGTCTGCTTTGAAGTTTCCGGCAAGCTCACCCGGCCGAAGGGCGAGGTAAAAATCACGATGCCCGCCGAGCTGCTGAACGGCGTTACCCTGGCGCTGCTGAATGCCGACGATACGGAAATTGATCTGCCCTACATCGTGGAAGGTGAAAACGCAGTGTTCACGCTGGATTTCACCGATGCAGAGATTCCCACCGTGCTGATTCGCCTGATACCGACAGCGGAATAATCCCATTTCATAGCGTTTTTAAGGCCGTTGCAGAATATGAATCTGCAACGGCCGTTATGTGTGCCCGGCTTAGCCGAAGGCAAGGGTGTCCATCGAGAGGCGGAGTCTGAAGGAAGCCGGATGCCAGCGGGCAAACGCCCGAACCGACGAACAGAAATCACATAGTAGACCGTAGAGGGGCGGACGAGTGTGCCGAGCAACACAAAGTCCAATGCTGCCCGAATCCCGTGCGGTAAATGTGGCGGTTATCTGGAAGAAAAAAGGCGGCTGCCAGGTTTATCCCCTGACAGTCGCCTCACTGCTTACTTCTTTTCTACTTTGCTGCTGCCGCGGATGGTCGCATCCGGCTTGGCGGCCTGCTTCATGAACGCCGACGGGCTGATGCCGACGATGTTCTTGAACTGCTTGGAGAAGTGGTACGGGTCTTGCATCCCGACTTCGATGCCCGCCTGACGAACCGTGTGCCCTTCCTCGCGCAGCAGCTCCTTCGCGCGTTCCATCTTGCAGTGCAGCACATACGACAGCGGCGGCATACCCACTTCGCTCACGAAGCGCTTGCGGAACGTTTCCATCGGCATACGGGAAATCGCCGCCATCTCCGCCAGAGAGAAGTTGTCCTTGTACTGATTGGCGCGCAGGGTGTCCACGACCTTCGCAATCTCGTGCGAAAGCATCGCGTCCATGGCGACAGGCTGACCCCAGTGGCTTGCCAGCATCCCGTACATCAGGTGCTGCAGCTGATATGTCGCGTCGCTGGTGTCCGTGTGGCGGACGATGACCTGCACAATCTGCTTCGCCAAGTACATCTGGCTCGGCAGCGCCCCCTGCTTCAGCGGCATATGCAGCAGCGCGCCCATCTTGCGTACGACCATCGGCGCAAGCGGGCCTTCCAGCGCAATCCACACGCAGCGGACGCTCTCGTCAATCTGCAGGGCAGCGTCGCGGTTGCCGGCGGGCAGGAAGCACGTTTCCTGCTGTTTCAGCGTCAGCTCATGCCCCTGCCAAACCAGCGTCGCTTCGCCTGCCTCCACCGCGAACCAAATCCACTGGTCATGCGGCTTAATGGGGCGTCTCCCTGCCTCAAACATCGCCGTGCCTGCCGCGTGAATCCACGCACCGCTGGAGCGGGTCAAGCTGCCCGGCTTGTGGTATCCTTCCACCACCATAGTATCCGCCGCAGCCTCTACGTCTGCGAACAGGTAAGACTCCATGCCCTTCATCCTCCTTCAACCAAATGGCACAATTGTCATTATGGCTATTATAATGCCCAAATCAGTTGATTGTCAAGAGGATTACACGATTTTCCCGAAATTTTTCTGAAAGATAGCCGTGCGTGTCCGAGTCTGGATGAATGCCATCCAATACAGGTTAGCTTCGGCAAACTTTTCGCCCGAAAAACAGCAAATGTACAATTCTGCCCTTGACAAGCGCGGGCTGAGCGGACTATAATAAATGCGAATACGCGGCAATGATGCCGCCGAACGGAGGAATTTTCTCCATGATGCTGTCTGTGCTGTTTCCGTTTACGTTCCCGGCGTTTTTCGCCGGGCAAATTGACGTACCGTGAAGCAGCAGCCGCAGCGATTGAGGAAAACATCAGGCGCGGAAGCTCTTTTGCGGGCTTCCGTGCTTTTTTTCGTCCATTTGAGCCAATAATGATTTTGAGCCAATAATGATTGACGCAGGAGGTTGAACACCATGATTATCGTCTTGAAGCAGGGCACGACCCAGCAGGAAATCGACACCGTCACCAATGCCGTCGTTGCGCGCGGCGTATCCGTCAGCCCGATTGTCGGCACGGAGATGACCATCCTCGGTCTGACTGGCGACACGAGTCGCATTGACCCCGACCAGCTGGAATCCTTCCACTGCGTCGAGCGCATTATGAAGGTTGCCGAGCCGTTCAAGAAGGCGAACCGCGCGTTCCACCCCGCGCCGAGTGAAATCAAAATCGGCAACACGGTTGTCGGCGGCAAGAAACTCGCGATTATGGCGGGTCCCTGCTCCGTGGAGAGCAACGAGCAGATTACCGCCGTTGCGCAGGCGGTGAAGGACGCGGGCGCGACGGTGCTGCGCGGTGGTGCGTTCAAGCCGCGCACGTCCCCGTACTCCTTCCAAGGACTGGCATACGAGGGGCTGGACATGCTCTGCCATGCCCGCGAGCAGACCGGGCTGCCCATCGTGACCGAGCTGATGTCTCCCTACGACATTGATACCTTCGTGGAGAAGGTGGACTGCATTCAGGTCGGCGCGCGCAACATGCAGAATTTCGACCTGCTGAAACAATTGGGGAAGATTCGCAAGCCGATTCTGCTTAAGCGCGGTTTGTCCGCCACCATCGAAGAGTGGCTGATGAGCGCGGAGTACATCATGGCGGGCGGCAATGAGCAGGTGATTCTGTGCGAGCGCGGCATCCGCACGTTCGAGACGTACACGCGCAACACACTCGACCTGTCCGCCATCTGTGCGGTGAAGAAGCTGAGCCATCTGCCGGTGATTGTCGATCCGAGCCATTCGACCGGCAAGAGCTGGATGGTGCAGCCGATTGCGCGCGCGGCGATTGCGGTCGGCGCGGACGGCGTGATGATTGAGGTGCACAACGACCCGGCGCACGCTTTGTGCGACGGTGCGCAGTCGATTACGCCCGCCGCGTTTGTGGACGTGATGGCGGATATTCGGAAGATTGCCGAAGCTGTTGGGCGTGAGGTGTGATGATGAAAAAACTCCCCTGCTTGATATAGACAGGGGAGTTTTTGATATTGACCTTTTTGTTTATTGCGTGATGTTACCGCAGGGGAATCGCCGCTGCGGAGGCGACAAGGGGGGCTTTCCGGTCGCCCCCTTGACCCCTTCGGCACGGTCACTCCCATGTTGCCTGGTTTCTACCGGAAATTTAGCGAACCGGAGGTTCGCTGGATAAACACGCGGACACTGTATGCAGAAGTCACCAACTGAATCGCGCGAAAGGGTCAAGGGAGGAACTCCCTTGCAGGGTGCAGGGGCAGCGCCCCTGCCGGAGTCCAGAGGCAGAGCCTCTGGCGCCTCCTTTACCCCCGTAAGAACCCAATCACTTCCGGCACATACTTCTCCATCACATCGTTCGTGGACATGTAGATTTCGTGCTTCGCGGGATAAACGGAAAGTTTCGCACAGGGGACTTGCGCGACGAATTGTTTCTGCTCCGGCAGACAGACTGTCTTGTCCAGTGACGCTTGGCAGAGCAGCAGCGGCGTGGTAATCTGCTTGTCCTTCGCCGGGTCAAGCAGTACTTTCGTCACGCCAATTGCTTCCTGTACCCAGCCATAAGTGGGCGAACAATTCTGCAAGTGTGTGTTGTCGATGCGCTTGCGCTCGTAGTAGTCAAAGCGGACGCGGCTGGTGGCGCAGGATGTCTCGAATGGCTCGTTCTCCGGGCTGAACGGCTTGCCGATGAACGCGCGGTCTTCCCGCTTGCCGATGGCGCACATGAAGTCCGCCGCGAGTTTGCCCGCCCAGCGTGGCAGCGGCGCACTCGACGGCGCAATCATCGGCGCAGTCAGCACCGCCCGCGCGAAATACTCCGGGTGATTCATCAGCGTCATGCCGCCAATCGCGCCGCCCATCGAGTGCGCATACAGCACGCGCGGCAGATGTTCCGTCCTCGGCAGGACGACACCCGACATGAACTCCTCCAAATCGCGCAGATAATCCGAAAACGCATCGACGTGCGTGATGGAGGTGTCAGAAATTTTGCGGACGGATTTGCCGTGCCCGCGGTGGTCGATGGCGTAGACGTTGAACTTCTCGTTCAGAAAATACCACGTCATTTCGCGGAATTTCTCGGCGGATTCCGTGTAGCCGTGCAGGATGACGACGGCGCGGGTCGCATCCGGCTGCTCGTAGACCTCCGCGTGCAGCGTTCCGCCCGTGGAGAGCGGCATGTCCATCTCCTGACGGCGCGAATCCAGATACGGCTCCACCGTCTCGGTCATGACGGCGGCATAGTTGCTTTCGGGCAGAATGGAAATCATAGCGTCCTCCTGTGATAATAATGCTTGACATGTCTATTATATCAGAAAAAGAACGCAAAATGCAAGGGCTGCACCGACTTTTCCGGCGCAGCCCTTGATGTTATTTGTTGATTTCCTGCTGAAGCACGTCAAGGAACGCTTGACGGCGGCAGTTCTTGAACGAATAGGTAAATCCATCTGACGTAAAGCGGAACGTGTAGCCTTTGAGGATTTCGCCCATCAGGCTGGTAGTGCTGAAGTCGGTCACGCCCTTGAGCGGGATGGTGCGCATCAGCTTGAGCGGCTCGGACTTCATGTTCGTGTCGTAGATGAGCAGGTCATTGCCCTTCACGCCAAGCAGCACCATGCCGAAGCTTCCGTCCGGCAGCTCCTTCACCGTGGCGCAGAGGGCCGCCCCGCGCGCATCGCAAACGCCCGCGTCCTGCATCTGCTGGGCGTATTTCTCCTGATTTGTCATGAAAAATCAAACCTCCTTCGTTGGCTTTGCGCCTATCTCCATGATAGGACGATGCGGTTGATTTGTCAAGCGAACGCGGGAAAATTTACAAGTGGAATTAGTTCGGCACATACATCGGTGTCAGCCCCATTTCGAGATACACCGTGTTGACATGCTCCTGACACGCGCGGGCGAACCCCTCCGCGTCAAACGCGCCGTTCAGGTAGCGCTGCATGAGCGTCTTGAGGGCATCGTCGAAGGTGACGGGGGAGTCGCCGGGGATGTAGGCGTATTGGACAAGCTCCTGATAGTGGGCAATGTCCTCCGGGGAGACGGAATAGGGGTGTTCGGTGATGTAGGCTAAACTCCGGCGAGCGCGGTCAAGGTCGTCTTCATCCTGCGTGGTGCGGTTCTCCTTTGCTTCCAAGCGGGCGATTTCGGCTTGATATTGTGCAACCTTTTCGTCATAGTCCGGGCGAATAATGGGCTTGCTGAGCGACGAATCCCAGAGGTAGGCAATATCGGACTTCCAAGCTGCCAAATAGCGCATCAGGTCGATAGCACCATCAATGTTGTTGGAATAGGGGTTGATGATGGCGATGTCTGCAATATAGTATAGGCTCGAAGGTGCATCGTCAAGGACGGAAGGAATCAACTCCATATCTGTGGCGGGAGTGAAAGAAACCATCGTCGTTGTAAACAATTCATAGTCGGCGAGACGATTTTCTTTTATGTTTTCCGGAACAATTTCCTTGATTTTTGCCGTCATTCGGGAAAACTCTGGGCGTAAGAAATTCACCTGCCCATCAACACGCTCTGAAGCAATGATAAACTGTTCTATAAAGAATGACAACATGCCGGATGGCGTGTACGGATATTCGGAGATTAGCAAATAGTCCCTGCCTAAAATACCGTCGTCAATCAGTGCATTGCAGACATCTAATAATTCCTCAAATGTGTGCGGCGCGCTGACTCCTGCGTCATCCAGTACATGGGGAGATAATACTCGCCATCCTAAAGGCTGTGCATCAGCATACCAGCCAATGATATGGTTATCATCCAGCAAAGGAAGCTGAAAGGCAGGATATAAATTATTAAGATGTTCTTGAAATGTTGAATCTTCTGGCAAGGGCAAATAGTAGTTTAACTTCTTTATTTGATCAAGACCAGAGTAAGTTTCAAAGATGAAAACATCAACGTCTGGATTTTTTGATGCAATAGCAGCTGCAATATCAACAAATGAACTGTAACGGAAGTCAATATTGTGACCAGCAGATGCGTATGATTGGATGGATTCGTCGTAATATGCTCCCCAAATACGAAGTGTAGGTGTATCGTCAGCGAATGCTGCAGTAAGAATCAACAAAAAGAACAAACAGACACAGATAAAACGTTTCACAATCAATACCTCCCGTATAGTATAGCAGAGCCTCCCTCAGGCATGATAAATGCCTGAGGGAGGGATAACATCTTATGGAGCCCAAGAAATGTTTACTGTAAGTGTACTGGTCTGTTCTTTATATGTTTGTATACGGATAAAGAACGATGCACCAACGTCATTACGAATATCATCATTTTTATAGCGAACGGTACGAACTCCGGTTTCCTCGAAGTCATAATGATGGGTTGCAGCAGTTCCGTCTTTATATCTCACACGGAAGTAAAAACACAGCCCATCGTTTAAGTTATTGATGGAATTAACAGTGACGGAAGGATTGCCAGTTTTGATTTTCTCTACATAACCACTTTGCGCTTTGCCACCGTGAGAAGCAGCCGACAGTTGGTTGTTAGCGGCGATTGCCGGAGCAAGGCACGCGAGGACAAGAACAAGCATCAGGGTAAAAGCAACAATCCGTTTCATGGTATAGTAGTCTCCTTCTTCATTCGTCGGTCGTTACAGTTCCATAGCGTGACGGGACGTGCACCAACGGTATCACCTCCACTTTCTATCAATTGTTCTACTGATATAATAGCATAAACTGTTCTTATTGTCAAGATAATACCATAAAAAGTACAAGCGAAAATTTTGCGAAAATATCAGTTCAGCACATACACGGCGTGAGCCCCATTGCAAAACAAAGTCCCCCGACTGCCTTGCAGCAATCGGGGGGATGAATCAGCATCTTATGCGTTGAAATTCAGGTACTCTTCCGCGGGCGGGGGAACAATCTCCGCGCGGGCTTCCTGCAGCATCAGCATCTTTTCGCCCTGCGCATCTACCGCCTTGCACTGCGCGGTCAGGCGGAAATATGTCTTCGTGCTGGGCTTCTGGATGCCCTGCGTAATCCAGCCGATGGGCTGAATGTCGTTCGCGCAGCACGTCATCGCCATCCGCCCGAACATGTAGTAGCCCTTAGGCAGCGAGCGGTCAGCGAACGCCTGCCCCACCAAGCGCACGGTCTTGCGGTCGTAGCGGTCGGCATGATCAAGCGAATCCAGATAGAAGGTCGGAATGTCCTCGTCCTTGATTTCGATGACGGCGGACTTCATGTCGTAGGGAAGGTCTTCGTCCGCCACGCCGTCTTCGCTCGTGCCGTCGGTGTTCTCGAAGATGATGTTCGTCTTCGGGTTGACCGCCTTGAGCTGGCGGCGCCACGGGCTCTTGTTTGCGCCGGGCTGGCAGCGGTTGACCAGAATCAGGTCAGCGACCTTCATCGGGTCGGTCAGCATCTGGCGCATGTTGGTGAAGTAGTTGTCGAAGGTGTTCGCGTCCACCGTCGTGATAATCTGCACGACTTCCCACTTGCGCGGCAGCATACAGCTGCCCAGCCGTTCAATCGTCCAGATGCTGTTGTACTCGATGATGACGCGCTCCGGCTGATACTCCTTGTCCAGCGCTTCCATCTTCTTCGTGTTCATCTCGTCCGCTTCGTCGAGGACGACAACGGTCGTGTTCTTCGCCGTTTCGTATTCCTCAACGCCCTCTTCGCAGCAGATGACCAGCGTCTTCTGCCCGCGCGAGAAGTTGTCGTCCGTCAGCATGGAGTTGATAAGCTGGGTTTTGCCGCTTTCGAGGAAGCCGGTAATCAGGTAGACTGGTGTAAATTCCTGTTCGCTCATGCCTTGAACAGCTCCCGCAGTGCTTTTTCGTCGATGTGCGCACCGATGACGCACAGGCGGCCGGTGTAATCCGGCGTACCCGGACGGAACTGGCTCTCGCCCGGCACATAGTCAAACTGGAACCAATCGCCCGCCGCGTTCTGCAGCACGCCCTTGGCGCGCAGCACCGTGCCGTACTCTTCTTCGTCGGACAGCTTGTCCAGCATCGCCTTGACCTCGTCCTGCTCATAACGGTTCGCAGTTTCTACGCCGACAGACACGAACACTTCGTCCGCGTCATGCCCGTGATGATGATGGTGATGATGTCCGCAGGAGCAGGTTTCGCCGTCTTCGTGGTCGTGATGATGATGTTCGTGCTCATCCTCGTCATGGTCATCGTGATCATGATGGTGATGATGCTCATGGTCGTGGTCGTCATCATCATCGTCGTCATGGTGACCGCCGCAGCACGGGCACACGCCGTCCTCGTGGTCATGGTCATCATGGTCGTGATGGTGATGATGATGCTCGTGTTCGTCCTCGTCGTCATCATCCTCGTCGTCATCGAGGTGGATTTCCATCGGCTTGCCGGATTCAATGACTTCCAGCAGCGTATCAGCGGACAGGTCATCCCACGGCGTCGTCACGATGCGGACGCCCGGATGCTGTTCTTCCACCAGCGCGCGGCTCTTCTCGATGCGCTCCGCGGACAGCAGCTGCGTGCGGCTGAAAATCACCGTCGCGCTCGTCTTAATCTGGTCGAGGAAGAACTCGCCGAAGTTCTTCATATACATGCGGCACTTGCCCGCGTCCACAACGGTCGCGCAGCCGGTCACAACGAGGTCGCTGTGGCGTTCCTTCGCGCGCTCGACGGCGGCGAGGATTTCGCTCAGCTTGCCCACGCCGGACGGCTCAATCAGCAGGCGGTCAGGATGATACTTCGCAATCAGGTCATCAACCGCCTTCTGGAAGTCGCCCACCAGCGTGCAGCAGATGCAGCCGGAATTGAGTTCATCGACGATGATGCCCGAATCCTTCATAAAGCTGCCATCCACGCCGACTTCGCCATATTCATTTTCCAGCAGGATGATTTTTTCCTTCGCAACGCTGCCCGTCAGCAGCTTCTTGATGAGCGTCGTTTTGCCCGCGCCCAGAAAACCCGAAATAATGTTGACCTTAACCATAGCTGTTTTTCTCCTATTCCTCAGGGTCTGGCGGCTCATTCCCGCCACGCTGTTAGAAATACTATTCCGGGATTCATCTGCGCCATCTGCTTGCGCCTTTTCCCTTCTGGCGTTCGCTCATTCCACTTGGCGTAGCGATGCTACGCTGCATTTCATTCGCGTTAGCCAGAATGAAAAATTCGCGGCGCATCTTGGCTCATCTTCATCCCGAAATAGTATTATACCACATTCGTCAAGGTCTAACAAGGGGAAAATTCGCAAAAAACGCCAAAAGCAGCGCTGTCCCAAACGCGCTTGCAGGCGCAAGTTCCTTCTGTAACAATAAAAATCAAGAAACATGGGAGTGCGCTGCGAAGGGGTCAAGGGGGCGACCGCAAAACCCCCTTGTCGCGCCCGTAGGCGCGATTCCCTTTGCAACAAATGGAACCAAGCAACAAAAGAAAAAAAGGATGCCGCTCATCCACTGACAAGCAGCACCCAAGGTTGCTTATACCTTCCTCACCGGATGCCGAAGCACGGTTTTCCTTTTCTCCACCGCTGTTTTCCGCGGGTCGGAAAGGTAAATCTCGTGATGCAGCCGCTCCGCCGTGAAGTCATTTTCATACCCGTTTTCGCGCAGAAACGCATCCATCTGCGCCACCGACGCGGGTTCATTGTCGTATGCGCCGATGTGCATCATCTGCACGCAAAGACCTTCGCGAATCGTGCGCAGTTCAGCGCGGGAGCAGTCCAGCTTCTTCTTTTCTGACGCCGTTTCCACCGCCCAGCGGAAATCCTCCGCCGTCACGAAATCCGGCACACGAATCACGGACAGCCAGCGGAAATCCGCCTTGCGCCCGTAATCCACACCCGAAACGCCGTCCTGCTGCCAGAAGCCTTCCAGCGGCGGCACGACGTAATCGAAAAAGCCGTCCATCAGGTGTCCAGCGCGCGGACTCATCTTCAACGTGTAGCTGACCGCGTACAGCACGCCGAGCGCCTGCTGATACGCGCCGCCCTCCTCGTTCGGGTCGCCCGTACCGGACACGCACACGAACTGCATTTCCGGCACGTCGATGATTTCTGGCACTTTCGGCGGCTGGTAGAACGCACGGTACTCCCTCTTGTAGTCAAACGGCATTACGCTTGCTCCTTCTTCGCCAGCTCGTTCGTGTCAATCGTCCCGCGATAGACCACAAACTTCTGGAACAAAAACTCGGTCACGAAGTTGACGAGCATGTTGATGACTTCAATCAGCCAGTCGTGTACGCCGAGCGCAACCAATTCCGTGCTCCACCATCTGGAAAGCGTGATGAACACGACGTAGTACAGCGCGACCAGCAGCATCGCGCGCTTGACGTTGCCGTCCGAACGGAAGGTGTAGCGGCGGTTGAACGTGAAGTTCCACAGGACGGACAGAATCAGCGAGGGAAGGTAACAGGCGTTGTAATCGGGAATCTTGAACACATCATGCAGCAGGGCGAAACTGATGAGCTGAATGAGCCCGGCGGATGCGCTGAACAGCGTGAATTTGACCGCCTGCCAGACGTTTTTGTTCTTCATGCGGAATCCTCCTTGGTTGGAATGAATGATGAATGGGATGATTCGCTGACGTGAAAAAATTTCTTCCTAATTATAATAGGCTTATACTATTTTCAAATGAGAATGCGCCAAGATGCGCCGCGAATTTTTCGTTCTGGCTAACGGGAGTGAAATGCAGCGTAGCAGCG
>OGTB01001418.1_pt1 | contig 16033 bp, 17 predicted proteins | sample 1553611 | NCBI WGS metagenome assembly OGTB01 (sample SAMEA2580032, study PRJEB22360) | human gut metagenome | biome: human gut; feature: human-associated habitat; material: faeces | place: Denmark | collected 2008/2010 | reverse complement strand
GCAATTCATCTCACCACCTGAAGAGGTGGGAGAATTCTTGCTACATTTGTTAAAAATTTTTCAGTGCAGCCCGAAGAATTGCTTCTACATCATCTGCCGGCACATCTTCCGGTACCTTTCGTACTGCACGAAGGGCATCTGCAGAACTGTATCCTAATGCGACAAGCGCCTCCACCGCTTCCTGACGACTATCCCTCAGATCAGATGCTCCCTCAGCTGCTTCTTCCTGCTGATGCGCCAGTTTCATCTCAAAAGCATCTTCCAACTTCAGCTTGTCTTTCAGCTCCAGGATCATTTTCTGGGCTGTCTTTTTCCCGATTCCAGGGGCCTTGGAGATTGTTTTTACATCATCGGAAAGCACTGCAAAACGAAGCTCGTCTGCACTGATCCCGGAAAGGATACCCAGAGCGCCTTTAGGTCCGACTCCGTTGACACCGATCAGAAGCTTGAACATGCCAAGATCATCCTTCGAAAAAAAACCATATAGTTGTAGAATATCCTCCCGCACATAGAGAAAGGTATGGATCTTCTTTTCATCGCCTATCCGTGCTTTCCCAAGATCCTGTCCTGTCATATAAATCTCATAACCAATTCCGCCATTTTCCACAACCAGACAATTTTCACCGATATCTGCTACAGTACCTTTTACAAAAGAAATCAAATCTCAAGGCTCCTTCCCTGAAACAGCTGAACATCTGTTTCCCATATGAACGCAATAGTAACATAATTTTCAAAAAAAATCAACCCGGAATACAATCTCCGGGTTGATCCTGTATACAAGCCTGTGATTCCTCTCGCTGTTTTCTATCACTGATTAAGGAAATCCTGATCCTCAAAATAATTGATCCGCATAGAAGAACGGACATCATGAAGCGTTGCGGCAGCTTTTTCTCTGGCAACCTCTGTACCGGCTTTCAGGATATCGAACACATCTTCGGTTCGCTGCTCCCACATTTTCCTTCTTTCACGGATCGGTCCAAGCTCTGCCTGCATAACATTATTCAGGAACTTCTTGACTTTCACATCACCAAGGCCACCTCTCTGATAGTGAGCCTTAAGTTCATCCAGATTCTGATACTCTGGCAGAAATTCAGCAAAATGTTCCGGGCGGCTAAAGGCATCCAGATAGATAAATACCGGATTTCCCTCTACACGACCAGGATCCTGAACACGAAGATGGTTCGGATCTGTAAACATGGACATGATCTTTTTCTTCACAACATCTTCTTCATCAGACAGATAGATGCAGTTTCCGAGAGATTTACTCATCTTAGCCTTTCCGTCAATTCCCGGAAGACGTAAGCATGCTTTATTGGAAGAAAGAACAATTTCCGGATCTGTCAGCGTATCACCGTAAACGGTATTGAATTTATGGACGATCTCCTTGCACTGCTCAAGCATCGGAAGCTGATCTTCACCTACCGGTACATGTGTTGCACGGAAAGCAGTAATATCAGCAGCCTGACTGATCGGATAGCAGAAAAAGCCTACCGGAATGCTGGCTTCAAAATTACGCATCTTAATCTCGGATTTAACGGTAGGATTACGCTGTACTCGTGCTACCGTAACCAGATTCATATAATAAAAGGTAAGTTCTGTCAGCTCCGGAACCATGGACTGGATAAAAATATTGGATTTCTCCGGATCAAGCCCGCATGCCAGATAGTCCAGAGCAACCTGAAGAATGTTATGACGTACTTTCTCCGGATGCTCTGCATTATCTGTAAGTGCCTGGGCATCTGCGATCATAATATAAATCTCATCATATAAGCCGGAATTCTGCAGCTTCACACGCTCTGCCAGAGATCCAACATAATGACCTACATGAAGGCGCCCCGTCGGGCGGTCGCCAGTTAAAATAATCTTACTCATGAATTTCGTTCTCCTTGAAGTATACTGAATATTTATATCCTATTATAGCCCCTTGAAATTCACCGGTCAAATATTTTTAACCGGAAACTGCAATTTTTCATTGAAATATAACCAAAAGTTTGTATGTATTTATTTTATTTATGCATTATCGGGCACAACATGCTTTATTCCAAAAAAAGAACTGCCATATCACTCGGAAAACTTCCGTGACAGGCAGTTCTTTTTTGTTTTACAGAATCACATGTCTTGGGCAAACTTCCTTACATTTACCGCAGCCTGTACACTTATCATAATCAATGTGTGCACAGAAATCGGTAACTGTGATCGCCTCGGACGGACAATTCTTTTCACATTTTTTACAGCCAATACAGCCAAGCTCACAGGCAGCTGTAACTGCCTTACCTTTTGCGTGGGAGCTGCAGGCTACACGTGTCTGTTTGTCATATGGTACCAGCTCGATCAGGTGACGCGGACATTTGGCAACACATTTGCCACAGGCTTTACATGCTTCCTGATCTACGACCGCGATACCATTCACTATATGGATCGCATCAAATGGACATGCCTTTACACAGCTTCCGAAGCCCATACATCCAAATGTACAGTTTTTTGCACCGCTGCCAGGGATGAAAGCCATCATCTCGCAGTCTTCCACACCTGTGTACTCATATTTCACAGTCGTCTTATCACAGGTTCCCGCACATTTTACAAAAGCAACCTGACGTGCGGTTTCTTTTACTTCCTGTCCCATGATCGCGCCAATCTTGGCTGCAACAGGAGCACCGCCAACCGGACACTGATCTACAGGAGCTTCTCCCTTTGCAATTGCGGCAGCGAGTCCGGAACATCCCGGATATCCACAACCACCACAGTTATTTCCTGGAAGAACGCCGAGAATGGCTTCTTCCTTTTCATCTACCTTAACGGTTAATTTCTTGTCTGCAAGTCCGAGGAAGATACCAATGAATAAACCAGTACCGCCGACAATGACTGCAGCCATAATAATTCCTGTTATACTCATGCTCTTCTTCCTCCTATACGATTCCGGAGAATCCAAAGAATGCAATAGCCATCAGTGCTGCCGTAAGCAGAACGATCGGCATACCCTGGAAGGATTCCGGAATATCGTTGTATTCCATTTTTTCACGGATTCCCGCAAGTAATACAATTGCGATCAGGTAACCTACACCTGTGGCAAATCCGTTGACAACACTTTCAAGAATGCTGTATTCATATTTAACATTGTTCAGTGCTACACCAAGAACTGCACAGTTTGTTGTGATCAGAGGAAGGTATACACCAAGTGCCTTGTAAAGGGATGGTACAAATTTCTTGAGAAACATTTCTACGATCTGTACCAGTGCCGCGATAGCCAGGATAAATACGATCGTTTTCAGATACTCAAAATGGGTCGGTACCAGGATGAATTTATAAAGCAGTCCTGCAACAAAAGATGCAATAGTAATAACAAACACAACTGCACCACCCATGCCGGCTGCGGTTTCTGTTTTCTTGGAAACTCCAAGGAAAGAACAGATTCCCAGGAACTGACTCAATACAACGTTACTGCAAAGCGCAGAACCAATTGCGATCAACATCAAGCTTGCCATTTTCTATTCCCCCTTTTTATTCTTTGTCGGAAGGACATCCGCCGCAGGTCGCACAATTGGAGCCACAGCCGGACTGGATCTTGGAAACATCTTTGCCCTTCTTTGCCATGTTGATCTTTACTTTGTTCTGGATCGCTGCAAGTCCGGCAAGAACCAGAAATGCTCCAGGTGCAAGGATAAAGATAGTGATCGGGGTATAGCCGGCAGCACCGGTAGCTGCATCAGCAACCGGAATGATCTGTGCTCCGAAAGCCTTTCCGGAACCAAGGATCTCTCTTACAAGACCAATGGCAACCAGGCCCACTGTAAAGCCAAGACCCATTCCAAGTCCGTCAAAGATAGACGGAAGGACAGGGTTCTTGGAAGCATAACTCTCTGCACGTCCCAGAATGATACAGTTAACAACGATCAGTGGAATGTAAATTCCAAGTGACTCATAAAGAGAAGGAGTAAAGCCTTCCATCAGAAACTGTACGATAGTTACAAAAGATGCTACAACTACGATAAAGGCCGGCATTCTGACGGAGTCCGGAATAACCTTACGCAGCATGGAGATGAGCATGTTTGACATAACCAGAACTACGGTTGTGGAAAGTCCCATACCAATACCATTGATCGCAGAAGTCGTTACCGCAAGGGTAGGACACATACCAAGCATCAGGACGAAAATCGGATTTTCGGTTATAATGCCGTTTTTTAATCTTTCACCACAATTATTCATATTCAACTACCCTCCTAAAATGCGTTTTTGCAATAGCCGATAGCTGTATTGACTGCACCGGTAAAAGCTCTGGATGTGATGGTCGCACCACTGATAGCATCAATAGGCTCACCTTCGCCGCCGTCCTTGGATACATAGAATTTATCGGTATTCTTTCCAACATACTGTTCCTGGAACTTCGCTTCTGTAGCACGCATTCCAAGTCCGGCAGTCTCACTGATGGAAAGAATGGAAACGCCGCTGACGGTACCGTCTTTTGTTACACCAACTGTGATCTGGATATCACCGCCGTAACCCTCTTTATCGGTTACAGTTACCACATAGCCTTCATCTGCTGCTTCACAGACTTCATCTACGATTGCTTTGATTCCAAGATCTGCAACTGTTTTATCTGCTGCTTCCTTGTCTACATCTACAGCTTTAAAATCTTCCAGGCTTACATCACTGAATACAGTCTGCCATGCTTCTTTTTTTGCCTGTTCCTCGGTTCTTGCAATGGGTTCTTTGGTAACTTCGTAAACCAGTCCAAGGCCAAGGCCGGCAACTACTGTAATGATCGTAAGGATCAATGTATTTCTGATAATCTTACCCATTATTTCTTGCCTCCTTTTCCAAAAGCAACCGGTTTTGTTACTTTTTCAATAAGCGGAACCAGAAGATTGCAGAAAATGATCGCATAGGAAACACCCTCTGCGGAACCACCAAAGAGACGGAATACCGCTGTCACGATACCGAGGCAGCAGCCATATACCAGCTGACCTTTCGGAGTGATCGGCGTTGTCACATAATCGGTTGCCATAAACCAGGCTCCAAGCATCAGACCTCCTCCAAAGATATGGCTGAAAAGATAGTTTACATCAAAGCCTTTTCCTGTTCCCAACATATAGAAAATGACAAATACTGCAAAACTTCCAATATATGTAAGAGGTACCTTCAGATCGATGATCTTAAATGCGAGAAGGATCACTGCACCGATGAGGATCGCCAGGGCAGAAGTCTCACCGATGGTACCCTGGATATTACCAAGGAACAGATTCTTTACAGGAATAGAAGTCCCCTCAATGAATCCCTGGCTTTTAAGCGCTGCCAGAGGTGTTGCCTGTGTAACCGCATCTACAACAGCATGGGAGCTTTTGGAAACTGCAAAGTTGGTCATTTTTCCGGCAAAAGAGATCATAAGGAAACATCTTCCTGCAAGAGCCGGGTTCATAAAGTTCTGTCCAAGTCCACCGAACAGCTGTTTTACAACAATGATCGCAAAAGCACTGCCAAGGATCGGCATCCAGATCGGGATCTGGGGCGGCATGTTCAGTGCAAGCAGAAGTCCTGTTACAACTGCACTGAAATCAGTAGTTGTATTCTTTTTATGCATCAGTCGGTCATACAGCCATTCAAAAAACACACTGGATGCAACCGTCGCCAGCACTACAAGGAGTGCATGCACTCCAAAGTTCCAAATACCGAAAAGTGTTGTCGGCAGAAGTGCGATCACTACCAGCTGCATAATACGGCTGGTGGTCATTTTATCCCTGATATGGGGATTAGATGATACGTTATACATTTGTTCCATTGTTATTCCTCCCCCTATTTCTTTTTCTTGCGCTCTGCAAGAACCATTTTTCTCATAGATTTAATACTCTGAGTCAGAGGTCGTTTGGCCGGACAGATGTAACTGCAGCAGCCGCACTCGCAGCATTCCATACCATCCATTTTTTCGAAGCCTGCCATATCACCGTGTTCTGCAAGAGTTGCAAGGCGGGCCGGAACCACATGGCCCGGACAGACGCTTACACAACGTCCGCAATTGATACATGCAGTCTGGATCTGCTTCGCCTCGGAAACTGCGTCACGCTCCAGGAAAAGCAGGGAAGAAGTTGTCTTCGTACATGGAATATGAAGATCATACAGCGCAAATCCCATCATCGGTCCGCCGGAGATTGCTTTTGCGATCTTTTCCTTCAGTCCGCCTGCAGCATCTACCAGTTCAGACAGATCTGTGCCTGTAAGAACGGAAAAGTTCTTCGGTGTACGGATACCATCTCCGGTAACCGTTACATTACGGCTGATGACCGGCTGTCCAAGGATCACTGCCTTATAAACAGAAGTGACGGTCTCTACGTTATCAACCACGCATCCTACATCTGCCGGAAGCATAGTGGAATTGATCTCTCTGCCTGTTACCGCATAGATCAGTGTACGCTCACCACCCTGAGGGTATTTGGTCTTAAGCTCTTTTACTTCCATACGCTCTTTGCCTTTGATGGCTTCTTTCATCCTGGCAATACAATCCGGTTTGTTGTCCTCGATACAGATACATCCCACTGCCTTCGGGAAAGCTTTCAGGATTACTTCCAGACCACCAACAATGCTTTCCGGTTCTTCCATCATCCTTCGGTAGTCACTGGTAATATAAGGCTCACATTCCGCACCGTTGACCAGGATATGATCGATCTTGTCAGGTTCCTTTGGTGAAAGCTTTACATGTGTCGGGAAACCTGCACCACCCTGACCAACAACTCCGCCTTCCTGAATCCTTTTCAAGATATCCTCCTTGGAAAGATCCGAAAGCTTTGCAGGTGCATATTCCACAGATTCGTACAGACCGTCATTCTCAATGATGATTGCATCACCCATGGCACCTACTGCGGTCAGACGTTTCTCGATTCCCTTTACGGTTCCTGATACAGACGAGTGTATCGGTGCGGAAACAAATCCTCCTGCTTCTGCGATTTTCTGTCCTGCAAGCACATGATCACCTTTTTTTACGATCGGCTTGGCCGGAGCTCCGATGTGCTGAGAAACAAGAATTGCCAGATCTCCCTTCGGCAGATACTTCTCGACAGGACAGTTTTTTGACAAATCTTTGCCGTCATAAGGATGGATACCACCCCTGAAGGTTAAAAATGCCATAGATCTCATCTCCTCCTTTATTTTTGCAAGTACATGTACATGGTATTTCTGCGTTGCGCATATACTCTTTTTTAAAGTTGATTCTGTGTTTCTGATTTTCCTTTTCTTATTTCATCCAAGACAAACAAGATCTACTTCGCTCCCATAAATCATTTCGCGAAACATTACCAGCGAACAGTAACAAAGTAGCTTCTGCTTTGAGCAGGATATGTATGAAAGATTGAATCCAGACACGATCCTGTGATATACTTCGGTAGAAGATATTCACCAGCTCATAAAAAGCTGTAAATGAATAACCAATTTATGAAGCGATAATAGTCATTTTTTCACTGTCAATCCCTACATAAATTCAGTACCATTTCCTGTTTTTTATCATCAACTCTACTAATAACTATAACTCATTTCACTTTAAATTGCACTATTGAAAAGCAATTTTTTTGTGTATAATCAGATACAATCCATAAAGGAGAAAATTAACATGATCGTTAAAAAAATGCCGATTTTACAAGGGTTTCCAGACTTTGAGACTGTTAAAAAATTGACTAAAAACCATAGATTTTCAGAGCGCTTTGTACCGCTTTTCTATGATATTGAAACTACAGGACTATCACGAAATTCCACTTTTCTGTATCTGATCGGTGCTGTAGCCTACGAAGAAAACAACTGGCAGATGTACCAGTGGATGATTGAAAACGAAGAGGAAGAATCTGAACTTCTGAAAACATTTTCTGGATTCCTTCAGGATTTTTCATGTACGATCCAGTATAACGGTGACAGCTTTGACCAGCCTTATCTGGATGCACGATATCAGATCCACGGACTGCCTTCCCCTTTTGCAAAGCTGCCTTCTTTGGACCTTTACCGGGAACTAAAGCCGCTCAAGGGACTTCTGAAGCTTTCACGGATGAATCAGCCTTCTATGGAATCATTTCTCGGTATCACTGAACGGAACTACTGTGATGGGGGTGCCTGCATCCGCCTCTACAAACAATTCGCTTCCGGAAAGAAACCGGAAGCGGCAGAGATCGTTATGGGGCATAACCGGGAAGATCTTCTGGGACTTGGAAAAATATTCTCCATGCTATCCTATCTTGCTCTTTTCAATGAAGATTACGAAGCACTGGATTGTGAAATTCAAGACGATCAATTGGCCTTTACAATTAGAATGCATTACGATCTGCCTGTTGAATTTTCAAATCATAGTGAAGAATTCTACATAATCGGACAGAATAACCGTGTTCGTCTTCTTGTGAAGCTTCAAAATGGACGTTTAAAGCAATATTATTCCAATTATAAAGATTACGATTACATCCCTTCCGAAGACACTGCAATACCAAAAACCTTAAGTGCCTGCATGGATAAAAAGCTCCGAAGGCCTGCCAAAAGGGACAACTGTTACACCTGGTTTCCTGTAACAGAAGCTTTTCTTCATGATTCTTTAAAACAGAAAACCTATCTGAAACACTGCCTGCCATATTATCTTTCTGTTCTTAAATAATATCTCTGTTACGCAATTCCAATCAAAAAAAGGCCGTCACAATAAATGTGACGGCCTCTGAAATTCAAAATATTCAACTGCTGTACAGCTTCTGAGAAATTACTCCTCTGTCTGCTCTGCAGAATTATCCTCGAGTGCTTTCATGCTGAGGCTGATCTTTCTGTCTTCGCCATTGAAATCAACAACCTTAGCCTCGATCTCCTGACCGATGGAAAGTACATCAGATGGTTTCGCAACGTGCTCTCTGGAGATCTGAGATACATGAAGAAGAGCATCTACTCCAGGTGCAAGCTCAACAAATGCACCGAAATCTGTCATACGTGCAACTTTGCCCTTTACTACGTTTCCTACTGCGAAGTCCTCAGCAGCTGTAAGCCATGGGTTCTCCTCCGGGAATTTAAGGGAAAGTGCGATCTTGTCTCCGTTGATATCTTTGATAAGAACTGTAACTTTATCACCTACGTTGAATACCTTCTTCGGATTCTCTACTCTGCCCCAGGACATCTCAGAGATGTGAAGAAGTCCGTCTGCTCCGCCGAGGTCAATGAATGCACCGAAATCTGTAACATTCTTAACAACACCCTCAACTTTATCGCCTACGTTGATCTTAGCAAGAAGCTCTTTCTGTTTCTCAGCTTTCTCAGCAAGAAGAAGCTGTTTGCGGTTACCGATGATACGGCGTCTTCTTGGGTTGAACTCTGTGATAACAAACTCGATCTCCTGATCTGCATATTTGGAAAGATCTTTCTCATATGTGTCAGATACAAGGCTTGCAGGAATGAATACTCTTGCTTCCTCAACATTGACACAAAGACCACCGTCAAGTACCTGTGTTACAGGAGCCTTCAGAACCTCCTGGTTCTCAAATGCCTCCTCAAGACGTTTGTTGCCTTTCTCTGCTGCAAGACGTTTGTAGGTAAGTGTAACCTGTCCCTCTCCGTCGTTTACTTTGAGAACCTTTGCTTCCATGGTATCGCCAGGTTTAACAACGTCTGTAAGCACAACGCTTGAATCGTTTGTGTACTCGTTCTTTGTGATGATACCGTCTGCTTTATAGCCGATATTCAGGATGATCTCATCATCTTTAACATCGATGACGGTACCCTGTACGATCTCTCCATTTCTGATTGTTTTTACGGAATCTTCCAGCATCTGTTCAAAACTTAACTCTGACATGTTCTTGAACCTCCTCAATAATTTTCTTTGGGGTGGAAGCCCCTGCTGTAATACCTACACAACTACTGCATTGGAACATTTCAGAATCCAAGTCTACAGGTGTTTGTATATAGTAAGTATTTCCACATTCCTTTTTACATATTTCAAACAGCTTTTGAGTATTGGAGCTATGTCGGCCACCTACGACCAGCATAGTGTCTACCTCTCCGGCTATCGCTTTAGCTTCTTTCTGCCGTTCTTCGGTAGCATTACAAATAGTGTTTAAAATATTTAAAATATTTAAAACATTATTATCATAACTCTTTTTGCGGAGAATTTCAACTAATTCTTGAAATTTGTTGTAATTAAATGTCGTCTGGGACACTACACATACTTCTTTTTCCGGAGAAATATTGAATTTTTCAGCATCCTCAGCATTTCTGATCACTGTATATGGTCCCTGACACCATCCGCAGATCCCCTGTACTTCCGGATGGTCCGGATCACCGATGATCACAATATGGGCACCTCTGGAGCTTTCTCTCTCAACGATCTTGTGGATCTTCAGCACAAAAGGACAGGTAACATCTACATATCCGAGGCCATATTTTTTGATCGTGTTATAAACCTTGCGGCCCACTCCGTGGGAGCGGATCACAACAGTGCCACCCTTCAGGCTGCCAAGATCCTCCTCACAGATCACAGCCACACCTTTTTTTTCGAGATCTGAGACAACCTCCTCATTATGGATGATCGGGCCCAGTGTGTAGATCGGTGCTGCATCGGAACCGATCAACTCATAAACACGGTCAACAGCTCTTTGTACGCCGAAACAGAAGCCGGCAGTTTTTGCAACTTTTACGTTCATCCATTCACCCTTTTTCTGTATACGGAAAGGATACTCTCAACCACTTCGTCAATTCCCATCTCAGATGAATCAACAAGAACAGCATCCTCTGCTTTTTTAAGCGGAGAAACCGCGCGGTTCATATCTCTCTCATCTCTGTCAACGATATCTTTCAGAATCTCATCCATATCGCAGGCTTCCCCCTTCTCTGTAAGCTCCAGGTATCGTCTGCTGGCACGGGTCTTTGCACTTGCAGTCAGAAAGATCTTCACTTCCGCATTGGGAAGAATGGTGGTTCCGATATCTCTTCCGTCCATAACTACATTATTCTCGGCTGCAAGATTGCGCTGCAGCTTCAGAAGATGTGCACGCACCTCCGGATTTGCAGAGCTTACAGATGCCATATTTCCTACCTCTTCCTTACGGAGGAACGCAGTTACATTCTTTCCGTTAAGAATCACCTGCTGCTCACCGTTCTCATAACGGATAGAGATATCCGCATCGTGACAGGCTTCAGAGATTTTTTCGTCACCGCTGATCCCTTTTTCCAGAAGATAAAGTGCCATGGCACGATACATTGCCCCTGTATCTACATAAATAAAGGACAGCTCCTTTGCCACTTTTTTTGCAATTGTGCTTTTTCCTGCACCTGCCGGTCCGTCAATTGCAATATTAATACCCATAATCGTTGCTCCTTCCTCTTTTCTGTTATTCTATCGCCTGAGCTGCCGCATACGCTGTAGACCATGCGATCTGAAGATTATAGCCACCGGTCACTGCATCCAGATCCAGTACTTCACCTGTAAAATACAGATTTTTTATTTTTTTGGATTCCATTGTGGATGGCTGTATCTCTTTTACTGACACACCGCCTCTTGTGATGATCGCTTCCTTAAACTCTCCCATTCCCGTGATCGTAAACGGAAAAGCCTTGATCAGACGGCCAAAAGCCTGACGCTCTTCCCTGGAGATCTCATGTACCGGTTTTTCCCCGGGGATACCGCCAATTTCGATCATGATCGGAGTCAGAGAAGACGGAAAAAGAACACCGATCACATTTTTAAATTGCTTGTTATGATTTGCATCAAATTCACGCAGGATCCGGGCGTCAAGCTGTTCTGCATCAAGCGCCGGCTTCAGATCCAGGAAAGCCTCCAAAGGCTCCTTTTCCAGCTTTTTGCCGATCTGGGCACTGGCGGAAAGGATCAGCGGTCCTGTCACTCCGAAATGAGTAAACATCATCTCGCCGAAATCTTTATAGAGAACTTTTTTGCCGGATTTTACTGTAAGCTCCACATTCCGAAGGGAAAGGCCCTGAAGTTTGGAGACATAATCTTCTTTTGCCACCAGTGGTACCAGTGATGGTGACTGGGAAACAACTTTATGTCCCGTTTCAGCAGCAAAACGATATCCATCTCCTGTGGAACCTGTGGACGGGTAGGAAAGCCCTCCTGTGGCAACTACCACAGTATCCGCTTCAAAAAAGGTACCGTCCGAAAGTAATACACCGGTAACTTTTTCATCCTGTGTACAAACTTCCTTTACCTCTGTATGAAGATGGATCTGCGCTCCGGATTTTTTCAGTTCCCGCTCAAGCGCACGGATAATATCTGATGAATGATCCGATACCGGAAAAACCCGGTTTCCACGCTCTGTTTTCAGCGGCACTCCTGCCTCCTCAAAAAATTCCATCACATCTCTGCTTCCATAGGTGTAGAAAGCACTGTAAAGAAATTTGCGGTTTGACATCACTGCCGGAAAAAGTTCTTCGGTATCGGAATCATTGGTGACGTTGCATCGTCCCTTTCCGGTGATGAAAAGCTTTTTTCCGAGTTTCTCATTTTTTTCCAGTATGTGAACCTGGTGTCCTCGCGCAGCATATACACCGCAGAGCATTCCGGCGGCACCGCCGCCTATGATCGCAACTTTGGACATTACCTGTTATCCTGCCTTTTTTATCTTTTTTATGCACAAAGGAGCCTGCATACAGCAAGCTCCTTTTCCTGTTTTGAAATGCATCTGCATTTCTATGTGTGCTTTATACCGGGTATGCGCCGTTCTTGGTATCTGCTACAGTCTCATCAACTTTTGTCTTCTGAGCCTGGCGATATTTAAAGAAGTCCATGGCAACCTGCGGGAACAGTGCATATGTGAGAACATCCTCATCCTGCTCCTTGTACTGTGCCATCTCGCTCTCAAGCTTATCAAGCTCATCCTCCAGAAGATCTGCCGGACGGCATGTGATCGGTTCAATATCTCCGATACATTTTTTCTGTACTTCCGGATTGAACGGTCTGGCTGTTGCGCCATACTTACCACTTAACACGTCTTTTGTCTCTTTTGTGACAACCTTGTAACGCTCGCCCATGATCACGTTAAATACAGCCTGTGTACCAACGATCTGAGAGGACGGTGTAACAAGCGGTGGCTCACCAAGGTCTTTACGTACACGCGGAACTTCCTCAAGTACTTCGTAGAATTTATCCTCGGCATGCTGCTCTTTCAGCTGTGATGTCAGGTTGGAAAGCATTCCGCCTGGTACCTGATACAGAAGAGTCTTGATGTTTACACCAAGGTTCTTCGGATTGAGAAGACCTGTATCAAGAGCCTCATCACGCATCGGACGGAAGTAGTCAGCGATCTCAGCGAGAAGCTGCTGATCAAATCCTGTATCATATGGTGTTCCCTTGAAGGTCTCAACCATAACCTCTGTTGCCGGCTGGGATGTTCCAAGAGCAAACGGAGACATTGCTGTGTCGATGATATCAACACCTGCCTCTACTGCCTTCATATATGTCATGGAAGCAACACCGGATGTATAGTGAGAATGAAGATCGATCGGGATCTTAACAGTCTCTTTGAGAGCCTGAACAAGCTCTGTAGCCTTGTACGGAACAAGAAGTCCTGCCATATCTTTGATACAGATGGAATCTGCACCCATATCTTCGATACGTTTTGCAAGATCTGTCCAGTAATCAAGTGTGTAAGCATCACCTAGTGTGTAAGCCATTGCAACCTGTGCATGTGCTTTCTCCTTGTTTGCTGCTTTTACAGCTGTCTGAAGGTTACGAAGGTCATTCATACAGTCAAAGATACGGATGATATCGATACCGTTAGCTGCGGATTTCTGTACAAAATACTCTACTACATCATCTGCATATGGACGATATCCAAGGATGTTCTGTCCACGGAACAGCATCTGAAGCTTTGTGTTTTTGAAACCGTCACGAAGTTTACGAAGTCTTTCCCACGGATCCTCTTTCAGGAAACGTAAGGAAGCATCGAAAGTAGCACCGCCCCAGCACTCTACTGCATAGTAGCCGACTTTGTCAAGCTTCTCAATGATCGGAAGCATCTGCTCTGTGCTCATACGTGTAGCGATCAGGGACTGATGAGCGTCACGCAGGATCGTTTCCACAACTTTCACAGGTTTTTTCTCTATTTCTGCCATAATTATTCTCCTTACAAATTTTTATAAGACAATGGGTTAGACACCAAAGATCGCCATGAATGTACCGGCAGCAACCGCTGTACCGATAACACCAGCAACGTTCGGTCCCATCGCATGCATCAGCAGGAAGTTTGTAGGATCTGCCTCAGCACCAACCTTCTGGGATACACGGGCTGCCATAGGAACGGCAGAAACACCGGCTGATCCGATCAGAGGATTGATCTTTCCGTGAGTAACCTTGCAGAGAAGCTTACCAAGCATAACACCACCAAAAGTACCGCAGGCAAAGGCAACAAGACCAAGAACTACGATCTTCAGTGTATCTACGTTCAGGAACGCCTCAGCACTTGTGGAAGCACCTACAGATGTTCCGAGAAGGATTACTACGATGTACATAAGAGCGTTGGAAGCTGTTTCAGAAAGCTGTTTAACAACTCCGGACTCACGGAACAGGTTTCCGAGCATCAGCATACCAACAAGGGGAGCTGTTGTCGGAAGGATCAGGCAAACAACGATTGTGATAACGATCGGGAAAAGGATCTTCTCAAGTTTTGTAACAGGACGGAGCTGCGCCATTTTGATCTTACGCTCTTTCTCTGTTGTGAAAGCCTTCATGATCGGAGGCTGGATGATCGGTACCAGGGACATATAGGAATATGCTGCTACTGCGATCGGTCCCATAAGAGAAGACTGTCCAAGCTTACCTGCAAGGAAAATGGAAGTCGGGCCGTCAGCACCACCGATGATAGAGATCGCTGCTGCTGCTTTACCATTAAATCCAAGGAAAATTGCAAGGAAGTATGCAAGGTAAATACCAAGCTGTGCAGCTGCTCCCATCAGGAAGCTGATCGGGTTTGCAATCAGCGGACCGAAGTCTGTCATCGCACCGACACCCAGGAAGATCAGTGAAGGAAGAATACTCCACTCATCCATTAAGTAAAAATAATGAAGAAGTCCGCCAACGCCATTGGATGAATCCTCAATGCTCAGCATAATGTCCGGATAAATATTTACCAGAAGCATACCAAAAGCGATCGGAACCAACAGCAGCGGCTCAAAACCATGTTTAATGGCAAGATATAAGAACACACATGCCACTGCGATCATCAGGTAGTTTCCCCAGGTAAGGTTGAAAAATGCTGTCTGATGGATCAGGTTTGACAGGGTATTTGTTACATAAGACATTTGTCTACCTCCTGTTTAGTTCATTGTTGCAAGAGTATCTCCATTTTCAACGGCAGCACCCTCTGCAACATCGATGCTGGCGATTGTTCCGTCCTGAGGAGCAACAACCGGGATCTCCATCTTCATGGACTCAACGATCACTACGCTGTCACCAGCTTTTACGCTCTGTCCAACAGATGCAACGATTTTTACAACTTTTCCAGGAACGGCTGCGGAAACTTTAACAGAACCTGCGCCTGCTGCCGGAGCTGCTGCCTTTGGTGCTGCCGGAGCTGCCTTAGGAGCCGGAGCTGCTGCTTTTGGTGCTGCTGCAACTGGAGCTGCTGCGTTTCCGTTCTCTTCTACAGTAACTTCATATGCTGTTCCGTTAACAGTAATTGTATAACTCTTCATTTTAAAATCCTCCTAAATAATGATTATCTTTTTCTGCGGTTGACTTTGCGGATGGAACGTACTACGAATCCGTCTGTGCTTGTTTTGCCTTCAGAAGCAGCGATAGCTGCAGCGATCACGGCAATAAGCTCACCATCATCTGTCACATCCTCAACAGCAGGCTCAGCAACTGGTGCTGCAACCGGAGCCGGTGCTGCCGGTCTCTGTACCGGTGCGGATGCCGGAAGAACCGGTGCTGCCGGAGCTGCTACACCATTACGATCCAGAGATTTGTATGCTTCTAATTTTTCTACTTCAACTTCGTATTTCTTTCCATTGATCGTAGCAACATATTTCATAATTCTTTACGTCCTTTCGAATAATTATCCCTGTATCGTTCTATTAGTTCAGG
>OGTB01001402.1_pt1 | contig 16135 bp, 11 predicted proteins | sample 1553611 | NCBI WGS metagenome assembly OGTB01 (sample SAMEA2580032, study PRJEB22360) | human gut metagenome | biome: human gut; feature: human-associated habitat; material: faeces | place: Denmark | collected 2008/2010 | reverse complement strand
TTGAGCTATATCCCGGTGAGACGGATCGGCTATTCCCTCTTCACCGTTCTGTTGTCCGGTCAGTTGATCGGGTTTGTACAGAACTTTAACCGCACACAGGAGACCGGTGCGGATTGTGTGACGGAAAACTGAGAAAATTGGGATCGAAAAATTATAGGTGGTACATTTGCGGAAAATAGAGTAAAATATACCGTAGTATGCAAAGATTTTCGGAATAACCATGGGATATCCGATATCGGTATAGAAAGGTGGACACCTGTATGAACAGAAAATTAACAGAACTTTTGGATAAACTGGAATATGAACAGGTATGCGGAAAAACGGAGCGGGAGATCACAGCTGTAGTCTATGACTCCCGTAAAGTCATTCCGGGATGCCTGTTCATTTGTATTAACGGAGCCAATTTTGACGGACATGATTTTGCCGCACAGGTGGCTGCACAGGGCGCCGGGGTGCTGGTGGTACAAAAGGACATAGAGCTTCCTGCGGATGCGGATGTGACTGTGATCAAAGTAGCGGATACCCGATATGCCATGGCATTTATCTCCGCAGCCTGGTTCGGCCATCCGGCAGAGAAACTGAAAGTTATCGGTATCACGGGTACCAAGGGCAAGACCACGACCACTTACCTGGTGAAATCCATTCTGGAGAATGCCGGCTATAAAGTGGGACTGGTGGGAACCATCGAGGTGATCATCGGAGACGAACATATTCATGCAAATAACACCACACCGGAATCTTACCTGTTACAGGAGTATTTTGCCCGCATGGTAGATGCCGGACTGGATACGGTAGTTATGGAAGTATCTTCCCAGGCGCTGATGCTGCACCGCACCCAGGGATTTGTATTCGATTACGGTATTTTTACAAATCTGGAGCCGGATCATATCGGTCCGAATGAACATGCAAGCTTTGAGGAATATCTGCACTGCAAGGGTTTGTTGTTCAAACAGTGCAAGGTGGGAATCGTTAACGGTGATGATGAACACTGGCAGGCAGTGACGGAGGGACATACCTGTGCACTGGAGAGCTTCGGCATGGGAGAGCACTGCATGCTGCGGGCCGAGAACCGGCAGCTGGTGCACAAGCCAGGAGAACTGGGAGTGACCTTCCATGTGACCGGTCTGATGAATTTTGCTGTGGAAGTACCCATGCCCGGCAAATTCAGTGTGTACAATGCGCTGGCAGCCATTGCCATCTGCCGTCATTTTAAGGTGGATGAGGAAGCTATCAAAAAGGCACTGTTGCAGGCAAAAGTAAAGGGTCGTATCGAGATGATCAAGGTTTCTGACCAATTTACTCTGCTGATCGACTATGCCCATAACGCCATGGCACTGGAAAGCCTGTTAACCACACTGCGGGAGTATGAACCCCACAGACTGGTCAGCCTGTTTGGCTGCGGCGGTAACCGCTCCAGACAGCGTCGTTTCGAGATGGGAGAGGTCAGCGGCAGGCTGGCGGATCTGACCATCATTACTTCCGACAATCCCCGGTTCGAGGAACCGCAGGATATTATCAACGATATTAAGACCGGTATGGCGAAGACGGACGGAAAATATGTAGAGATCTGCGACCGCAAGGAAGCCATCACTTATGCCATTGAACACGGAGAGCCCGGCGATATCATCGTACTGGCGGGAAAAGGGCACGAAGACTACCAGGAGATCAAAGGCGTGAAGCATCCCATGGATGAACGGGATCTGATCCGGGATATCCTGGCAGAGGGACATATCCCCGGATCGGCAGCGGGTCAGGGCCTATAAGACAGTTTTCCGGGATCCCGGTGAACAGAGAGGAAAACAGATTGCGTACGTTATATGCGGATATCATTGTAGATATCTCTCATGAAAAACTGGATAAGACATTTCAGTACCGGGTACCGGAGAGACTGCGGGACAGATTGGAGCCGGGAGCCTGCGTTATGATCCCTTTCGGCAATGGAAACCGTCTGATCAAAGGTTATGTGGTCAGTATAGGGGATCAGTGTCAGTTCGCTCCGGAGAAGATCAAGGAGATCGCAGGACTGCCGGAAAAAGAGACCGGTGTAGAAGATAAAATGATCGCACTGGCTGCCTGGATCCGACGCAATTACGGTTGTACCATGATCCAGGCTCTGAAGACGGTCCTGCCGGCGAAGCAGACCGTGAAGAAACTGGAGCACAGACAGCTGGTGCGCCTGATGAATAGAGAGGAGCTTCTGTCACTCTTAGGAGAATGCGAGCGCAAAAAACAGGTGGCAAAGGCCAGACTGTTAAAAGCTCTGTCGGAGCAGGAGACGATTCCCTATGAGTGGATCACCGGGAAATTGGGCGTCAGCGCCGCTACGGTAAACAGTATCGTAAAAGTGGGCGCCGCGAAACTGGTCAGCTCCGAGAGCTACCGGAACCCCGTGAAGGTACAGGCGGGAGAGACGACGCATAATACACTTAGCTCGGAACAGCAGACCATCGTTACGGAAGTGCTTACGGATTTTGATGCCGGCAGAAGACAGACATATTTGATCCATGGCATCACCGGCAGCGGCAAAACGGAAGTGTATATGCAACTCATCGGCGAGATGATCAAAAGAGGTCGCCAGGCGATCGTGCTGATCCCGGAGATCGCTCTGACCTATCAGACGCTGCTACGGTTCTATCAGAGATTCGGTGACCGGGTCAGTGTGATGAATTCCACATTGTCTCCCGGAGAAAAATATGATCAGTGCGAGCGTGCAAAAGCAGGCGAGATCGATGTGATCATAGGTCCGAGATCCGCACTTTTTACCCCATTCCCCAATCTGGGCCTGATCGTCATGGATGAGGAACAGGAGAACAGTTACAAAAGTGAGAGTACTCCCAAATACCATGCCAGAGAGACGGCAATGGAAGTGGCGAAGCTGTACAAAGCCAGCGTAGTGCTGGGATCGGCGACCCCTTCCTTAGAGGCGTATTACCGCGCCGGAAAGGGAGAATACAGGCTGTTCCATCTGACAAAACGCCTGACCGGCGGAGAACTGCCCACGGTACACACGGTGGATCTCAGGCAGGAGCTTAAGGAGGGCAACCGTTCTATTTTCAGCAGGAAGTTACAGGAACTGATGACAGACCGGCTAAGCAAGGGGCAGCAGACCATCCTGTTTTTAAATCGAAGAGGGTATGCGGGATTCGTATCCTGTCGTGCCTGCGGTGAAGTTATGAAATGCCCACACTGTGATGTCTCCCTCTCGGAACATAAAGGGGGAAGGCTGATCTGCCATTATTGCGGCTATACACAACCCTTGCCAAAGCTATGCCCGAAGTGCGGATCCAAATATATTCTGGGATTCAAAGCAGGTACCCAGCAGATTGAAGATAAATTGAAAGAACTGTATCCGGGGGTGCGGACGCTTCGGATGGATGCGGATACTACCCGGACGAAGGACAGCTATGAGAAAATTCTGTCAGCATTTTCAAACGGAGAGGCCGATGTGCTCATCGGCACCCAGATGATCGTGAAGGGACATGATTTTCCGAAGGTGACATTGGTAGGGATCCTGGCGGCAGATCTGTCCTTAAACGCATCGGATTACCGTGCCGGAGAGCGGACATTTCAGCTGCTGACCCAGGCGGTGGGCAGAGCAGGCAGAGGGGTGCTTCCGGGAGAAGCGGTGATCCAGACTTATCAGCCGGATCATTATGCCATTACCTGCGCGGCAGCCCAGGATTATAAAAGCTTTTATGAGGAAGAAATCCTGTACAGAGAACTGTCGGGATATCCTCCCGCAGCACATATGCTGGCGGTGCAGATCTATGGCAAAGAGGAAGAAAATGTAAAACAGCTTGCCCGGAGACTGACAGATGTGGTAAAGTCTAATATGGACTTTTTGCAGATATTGGGACCGACCCCGGCAAATATCAGCAAAATCAATGATATTTACCGGTATGTGTTCTATGCGAAGCATGCGGAGTATGATACGCTGGTGGCGGTAAAAGACTGTGTGGAGGAGACTTTGAGACAGTGGCAGCCAAGACAGCTGAGTATACAATTCGACTTTGACCCGGTAAACGTGTTATAGGAGGTAATAACTGTGGCAATCAGAAATATTCGTGAATATGGAGATGAGGTACTGAAAAAGACCTGTAAGGAAGTCAAGGAGATGACTCCCCGGACGAAGGAATTGATCGAGGATATGTTAGAGACTATGTATGACGCCAACGGCGTAGGACTGGCTGCTCCCCAGGTGGGCATACTTAAGAGAATTGTGGTGATCGACACCACCGGAGAGGATCCGTATATTCTTATCAATCCCCGGATCGTGGAGAGCAGCGGAGAGCAGACCGGACAGGAAGGGTGCTTAAGTGTTCCCGGGAAGTTTGGTATTGTGACCAGACCCAATTATGTGAAAGCGGTAGCTTTGGATGTCAATATGAAACCCATCGAAGTAGAGGGTACGGAATTATTGGCAAGAGCCATCTGCCACGAACTGGATCACCTGGATGGACATCTCTATGTGGAGAAGGCGGAAGGTCCTCTGCAGGACATGACCTATGAGGATGAGGAAGAAGAATAAGTATTCCGGGAAGGAGATAAGCTATGCAGATCGTATTTATGGGAACCCCTGATTTCGCAGTGGGAGCTCTGGAGGCTTTGATCGCACAGGGACATGAGATCACCGCAGTGGTGACCCAGCCGGACAAGGCAAAGGGAAGAAGCGGGCAGTTACAGTTTCCGCCGGTGAAGGAATGTGCTGTAAAACACGGTATCCCGGTATTCCAGCCTCGTCGGATCAAGACTCCCGAGGCTATGGAAGAATTGAAAAAATATCCCGCAGATGTCTATATTGTGGCAGCCTTCGGACAGATCCTGTCTCAGGAGATCCTGGATCTGCCGAAGTACGGATGCCTGAATATCCACGCATCCCTGCTTCCGAAATACCGTGGGGCATCTCCGATCCAGAGAGTGATCATCGACGGGGAGACGGAGACCGGTGTGACCATCATGCAGATGAATGCAGGACTGGATACCGGAGATATGTTGTATCAGAAGAAGATTCCCATTACTTCGGAAGATACTTTTGAAACATTGCACGACAAGCTTATGGTGCTCGGCGGAGAAGCGATCACCGAGGCATTGCCGCTCTTAGAAGCAGGAAAGCTGACTCCGGAGAAACAGGACGATGCGAAGACCTGCTATGCGGCACTGATCACCAAAGAAATGGGCAGACTGGACTTCACCAAAACGGCAGCCGAACTGGACAGACTGATCAGAGGACTGACACCCTGGCCCAGTGCCTACACATTTTATCGCGGAAAACAGTTAAAGATCTGGAAGGCGATTCCCATGGTGACGGCTCACAGGGAAGCCCCGGGAACGATCCTTACGGTGAATAAGGATTCCTTTGAGGTGGCAGCGTCGGAAGGCGGTCTGAAGGTCATGGAATTGCAGCTGGAAGGCAAAAAACGTATGACAGCCCATGATTTCCTGTTAGGCGTGAAGGTACAGCCTGGAGAGATCCTGGGAGAGTGATAAACAATCCAGGCAATTAGAAAGGAGACTTTGCTATGTACGGTGGTTATTATGGATATGGTTATTATTTTGACCCCACGTATTTTCTGGTACTGATCGGACTGGTGTTATGCCTTGGGGCCAGTGCGCTGGTGAATTCCACCATGCGAAAATACAGTAAGGTCCGGAATATGAGAGGAATTACGGGAGCGGAAGCTGCCCGGAATCTTCTCAATAGAGAAGGCTTGTATAACGTACAGATCGAGTGTCTGAACGCAAACGACGGCGATCATTACGATCCCCGGACAGATACCGTAAGACTGTCATATAATAATTATAACGGAACCTCAGTCACCGCAGTCAGTGTGGCTGCCCATGAGTGCGGACATGCGATCCAGCATGCCCACGGCTATGCACCTATGAGTATTCGTGCGGCACTGGTACCGGTGGTGAACATCGGAAGCAACTTAAGTATTCCCCTGATTTTCTTAGGAGTACTGCTCAGCTGGAACCAGACATTGATCCAGCTGGGAATCTGGGCATTTGCCCTGACCGTGATCTTCCAGCTGGTGACACTTCCTGTGGAATTCAATGCCTCCCGCAGAGCAATCGTGAAGGTGGAGGAATACGGACTGTTAGGCAGTGAAGAAGTAAGCGGTGGTAAAAAGGTGCTGACAGCGGCAGCTCTTACCTATGTAGCGGGAGCAGCATCCTCCGCATTACAGCTGCTTCGTCTGATCCTGTTGTATGGCGGTAACCGCAGAAGGAGAGACTAAGCATGGGGAAGCCTGCAACCACCGATACAAGAGAGATTATTGTGGAGATCCTGCTGGACCTGGAAAAGGGGCAGGATTTTTCCCATAAATTAATAAAAGCAGTGTTGGATAAATACGATTACCTGGATCCCAGAGATAAGGCATTTATCAAGAGAGTTACAGAGGGTACCATAGAGAGACAGCTGGAGCTGGATTATTATCTGAACCGGTTTTCTTCCGTTCCGGTCCGCAAGATGAAGCCTCTGATCCGTTGTCTGCTCCGCATGAGTACCTATCAGATCCTGTATATGGATGCGGTGCCGGACAGTGCGGTATGCAATGAAGCCTGCAAGCTTGCGGCAAAGCGCGGCTTTCGTACTCTGAAGGGGTTTGTCAATGCCGTCCTGCGAAATATATCCCGTAGCAAGGACAAAATGCCCCTGCCGGATCCTACGGATCCTGTAAAATATTTCAGCGTAAAATATTCCATGCCGGAATGGATCGTGAATCTGTGGCTTCCGGTATACGGCACGGAGGGAACGGAAACACTTCTCATGGGACTGCTTAAGATTCATCCGGTATCTCTGCGTTTTTGCCTGGAATTGTCGGAAACGGACCGTGAGGATCTTAAGAAAAAGATAGAGGCTACAGGGGTCCACTTAAGCGCACATAAGGAACTTCCCTATGTATATCTGGCGGAAAATCTGGAAAACGTCAGCGAGCTGCCCGGATTTGCCGAAGGAAAATTCACTGTACAGGATGCTTCTTCTGCCCTGGCGGTAAAAGCAGCAAAAATAAAGCCGGGAGACTTTGTTATGGATCTGTGTGCGGCACCGGGAGGCAAGACGATCCTGGCGGCAGAATATACGAAAGAGACGGGACATGTGTTATCCCGCGATGTGTCAGAATATAAGACGGCTTTGATCCTTGAGAATCTGGAGCGCATGCACCGAACCAATGTGAAAGTGGAAGTGCATGATGCCACGGTTTATGACGCAGAGAGGGAAGCATCTGCGGATGTTGTGTTGATGGATGTCCCTTGTTCGGGCTTAGGTGTCATGGGCAAAAAGAGAGACATTAAATATCATGTGACACCGGAAGGCCTTAAATCTATCCATGAACTGCAGAGGCAGATCGTGGAAGCCGGATGGCGGTATGTGAAGCCGGGTGGCGTGTTGTTGTACAGCACCTGCACTATCAACAGAGAAGAGAATCAGAACATGGCAGCATGGATCACGGAAAAGTTCCCGTTCGTTTTAGAGGAGGAGAGACAACTTCTGCCGGGAACGGATGAGACCGACGGATTCTACTTTGCAAGGCTGCGCAGAAGAACGTGAGATATAAGACATGGATAGTAAAAAAGATATCAAATCCCTGAATCTGGAGGAACTGAAGACCGAACTGGAGAGTATGGGAGAGAAAGCTTTCCGGGCAAAACAGATGTATGAGTGGATGCATGTGAAGTTAGCGAGAAGCTTTGACGAGATGACCAATCTCTCCGCAAAATTCAGGGAACAATGCAAGGAAAAGTATGAATATACCTGTGTAAAGCCTGTCAGAATACAGGAGTCGAAGATCGACGGAACGAAAAAGTTTTTATTTGAACTGTCTGACGGCAATGTGGTGGAAAGCGTGTGGATGCAGTACAAACACGGCAACAGTGTGTGCATTTCTTCCCAGGTGGGATGTCGGATGGGCTGCAGATTCTGTGCGTCCACCCTGGATGGACTGGAGCGGAACCTGACGCCTTCGGAGATGTTAGATCAGATCTATGCCATCACGAGACTGACGCAGGAACGGGTCTCCAATGTGGTAGTCATGGGAACCGGAGAACCCATGGACAATTATGATAATATTCTAAAGTTTCTGCATCTGCTGACGGATGAGAATGGATTAAACATCAGCCAGAGAAATGTCACGGTGTCCACCTGCGGAATCGTGCCGAGAATGCGACAGCTGGCAGATGAGAAGCTGCAGATTACCCTGGCATTGTCACTGCATGCAACCACAGATGAAAAAAGAAGAAAACTGATGCCCATTGCCAACAGGTATTCCATCAAAGAACTGATGGAAGTCTGCAGGTATTATTTTGAACAGACCGGGCGCCGGATCACTTTTGAATACAGTCTGGTAGGCGGTGTGAACGATACGGAAGAGGATGCCAAAGAGCTGATCGCTCTGGCAAAGCCTTTATGCTGTCATATTAACCTGATTCCGGTAAACCCGATTAAAGAGCGGGACTTCGTGCAGTCGGATACCGGGCATATTCAGGCGTTTAAAAATAAACTTGAAAGTAAGAAGATACATGTTACAATTAGAAGAGAGATGGGCCGGGATATTGACGGAGCCTGCGGACAGTTAAGGCGTCGTCATACACAGGAGATGCAGAACCCGGACGGACTCTCACAGGAGGAAAATTGACGTGCTCAAGACGTTTTCCATAACCGATATCGGAAGGAAAAGAAAAGTAAATCAGGACTATATCTATACCTCTGAGGAACCGGTGGGAAATCTGCCCAACGTGTTTATTGTAGCGGACGGTATGGGCGGACATAATGCGGGAGATTATGCATCCAAAGTGACAGTAGAGACCATGCTGGCTGAGATGCAGAGTTTTTTTGAAAAAAATCCCACGCTGATTTTCCGCAGAGCGATCGAGGAAGCCAATGAGGTGATCCGCAGGAGAGCCGACGAAGACAAGAAGCTGGAAGGAATGGGAACGACGGTTGTGGTGGCATCCTGCATGGGCAGATTTTTACAGGTGGCCAATGTGGGTGATAGCAGACTTTATGTGGTGAATCGTGAGATACGGCAGATTACGAGGGATCATTCTCTTGTAGAGGAAATGATACGCATGGGCGGATTAGACCGTGCGGATGCAAGAAATCATCCTGACAAGAATATTATTACCAGAGCGGTAGGTGCGGAGGATCATGTAGAGCCGGACTTTTTTACCGTAGAACTCAGGGAAGGCGATACTGTCCTTATGTGTTCGGACGGACTGACGAATATGCTGGAAGATGAAGAGATCCGCATGATCATCAGTGGTGCAAGAGATCTTGTGGAGAAAGCAGAGCGTCTGGTAGAGGCAGCCAATGCAAACGGCGGCAGAGACAATATCAGTGTTATCCTTATTGAGCCGTGCGCATAAGACAGATAATACTCTTAGTTACTTAGGTTATATAAGAATGGAGAGCAATAATGATCAAAATAGGAATGATGATCGGCGATCGCTATGAGATTCTGGAGAAAATCGGAACCGGCGGTATGTCAGATGTCTATAAAGCAAAATGTCATAAGTTGAACCGATATGTGGCGATCAAGGTATTGAAGCAGGAATTCAGCGAGAATGCTAATTTTGTATCCAAATTCCGTATTGAGGCCCAGGCGGCAGCAGGACTGATGCATCCCAATATCGTAAATGTCTATGATGTAGGGGAAGAAAACGGAATCTACTATATTGTAATGGAACTGGTGGAGGGCATTACCCTCAAAAAGTACATTGAGAAAAAGGCCCGTCTGTCTTACAAGGAAGCAGTAAGCATTGCCATCCAGGTGAGTATGGGCATTGAGGCAGCACATAATAATCATATTATTCACCGGGATATCAAACCGCAGAATATCATTATTTCCAAAGACGGCAAAGTAAAAGTCACGGATTTCGGTATTGCCAAGGCAGCGACCAGCAATACGATCACTTCCAATGTAATGGGAAGTGTACACTATACGTCTCCGGAACAGGCCAGAGGCGGTTACAGTGATGAGAAGAGTGATATCTATTCACTGGGTATCACCATGTTCGAAATGCTTACGGGAAGAGTCCCCTTCAATGGGGAGACGACGGTAGCGATCGCCATCAAGCATATTCAGGAAGAAATGCCTTCTCCCAAGGAATTCGTGCCGGAGATCCCTTCCAGCGTTGCAAGTATTGTATTAAAGTGTTGTCAGAAATCACCGGACCGCAGATATCAGAACATGGCAGAACTGATTGCAGACCTGAAGCAGTCCCTGATCAATCCGGAGGAGGACTTTGTCGTGAACAAGGATCCGGATATGGAAGGCGGCACCCGGATGATCTCGGATGAAGATATGGCACAGATCAAGAGAAAAGTTCCGTATCAGAGTGGCCGGGAGTATGAAGAACAGGATCATGATGAGACGATGCGCCTACGTTCCGATACAGAAGCCATGTATGAGAATGATGAAGAGGCAGAGGGAGAGGATGATTATGATTACGATCCCAAGATGGAACGCGTGACAACGGTTCTGGCAATCGTTGCGGGAGTGGTGATCTGTATTATACTGATCGTACTGGCGGTGAAGATCTTCGGCGGGAAAAAGAACGAAGGCAATAATCCTTCCGGCCCGATCATCACTACGGAGGAAACCAAAGAAGAGGCAGAGAAAGTCGCCATGCCGGATGTGAAGGGCATGAATGTGGATGATGCGAGAAATAAACTGACCGGACTGGGAATTCTGACGGAAGTTGTATATGAGGAATCTGATTCCGTGGCAGAAGGTGTGGTGATCAGTACCGACGTCAGCGTGGGTGCCCAGATTGACAAGGGCAGCAAGGTAACACTTACGGCAAGCGCCGGAACCCAGGGCGTAGAAGTTCCGAATGTGGTGGGACTTACTTTTGACGAGGCGAATACACAGCTGGTAAGCAAGGGCTTTTTGGTCAATAAGACAGAGGATTATTCCGACACCATAGAAGCAGGGCGCGTGATCGCCCAGACTCCCGCAGATGGAAATAAGGCGCCGAAAGGCAGTGTGATCACCGTTACCGTAAGCCTGGGAAAGGAAGATACGAAGATCCGCGTGCCGAACCTGATCGGACTGTCAGAGCAGGATGGTACGGTGGAAGCAATCGAGGCCGGACTGACAGTAGGCAGTGTGACCCATATTTACAGCGATGAAGTGGGAGAGGGCATGATCTGCTATCAGAGCTATTCCCATGGTTCCTATGTGGATCAGGGAACCTCCATTGATATTAAGGTGAGCCAGGGCGCACAGAAAGTGACTTATAAGTGCAATGTCAGCATTGCGGCACCGACGACTTCCGAGGCACCCAAGTATGTATCGGGAATGGAAGTCGGTATCACCCTGGTGGCGGATGACGGCACTGTGCTGATGGATACGAAGGTTACCACCTTCCCGGTAGCAACCAATATCAACGGCATCGCCTCCTCCGGCGGTACGCTTACCATGACCTATCAGGTGACAACGGAGGGAACCACTACAACGGATACAGATGGCAATACCATTAATGTTCCCGGCACCACGGAGAACCAGTCCTTTACCCGAAGAGTGGAATTCGTGAAGGAATAATGCAAAGGCAGGAACTATGAAGGGCAAGATTATAAAAGGAATTGCCGGCTTCTATTACGTCCATGCGGGGGATGCACTGCATAGTACGGACGGAATCTATGAATGCAAGGCAAAAGGTGTCTTCCGTAAGGACCACAGAAAACCCCTCGTAGGGGATGATGTGGAAATGGATATCATAGACGAAGCACAGAAAAAGGGAAATATCACAGGGCTGCTTCCCAGACACAGCGAACTGATCCGCCCGGCGGTAGCCAATGTGGATCAGGCGTTGGTGATTTTCGCCATTTGTAAGCCACAGCCCAATTTTAATCTGCTGGATCGTTTTCTGATTATGATGCAGCAACAGGACATTCCCTGCATCATCTGCTTTAACAAACAGGACATTGATGCAGAGGGGAAAAAAGAGGATTATCGTTCCATCTATGAACAGGCGGGATTTCAGACCATTACTGTCAGTGCCAGGGAAAAGGAAGGCATCGACAGATTAAAAGACCTGCTTCGGGGCAAGACCACCACGGTGGCGGGACCCAGCGGTGTCGGCAAGTCTTCGCTGGTCAACTGTTTACAGTCGGGGATCGTGATGGAGACCGGTTCCATCAGTGAGAAGATCGAACGTGGAAAACATACCACCAGGCATTCCGAACTGATCTCCATTGCACCGGATACTTACATTCTGGATACTCCCGGGTTCAGTTCCCTGGGACTGTTTGGACTGGAAAAAGAGCAGCTGGCGGGATATTATCCCGAATTTGTTCCGTTTGAAAAATATTGCAGATTCGGAGGATGTTCTCATATCTCAGAACCGGTCTGCGGCGTGAAAGATGCCGTGGCGGAAGGGGAGATCTCGCGGACACGTTACGAGAATTATTGTCTGCTCTATGAGGAACTGAAAAGTCAGAGAAAATATTAATTATGAGTGAAGTGCAGAATCATCTTGGGGAAAAATTTAAAGAAACCATCGCCGAAGCCATGAAGACCGGAGATTTCCGGGCACTGAATACGTTAGTGAGCGATACAGTCAACGATGCTCTGCGGGAAGCGGATTTTCAGGCGAATCTGTCCAGGGAAGCCGCGGAGAAAAAGGTCTGGAATTCCCAACGCAGCTGGCAGGATAAAAAGCGGGAAGAAGAGAAGTCCGAAGAGCAGATCCAGGCGGAGCGCGAAGAACGGGAAAGACAGCGGGAGGAACACCGCAGACAGAACGAAGAGTGGCACAGACAGCGAAAAGAACGGGAAAAACAATGGGAAGAACAGCGTAAGGCACAGGCGGCGCAGAACCGTTCTGGAAATCAGGCCGGTGTCTGGACACCCAGAAAGACTACGGCTTTGGAGATGACTTCTTTGGTAAAAATGGAGAAAAAAGGAAGCGTGTCCGGAACTCTGTGTACCGTGTTCGGTGGCATCGGACTAGGCTTTTCCGGGCTGGGACTTTTGGTACAGCTTCTTTTGGCCGCTTTTAGTGCAGCAAGTTTAAGTGCGGCGATCCTTCCGGGAGTACTTTCTTTGGTGTTTTTGGAGATGATCTTCTATGGCAACGGACAGCGCAGAAGATTACAGCGTGCGGAGAAATATCTGGAACTGTGCGGTACCAAGATGTACGGTGTGATTACGGAGATGGCGCGTTATACCGGCGAAAGCGTCCGCTATGTAAAAAAGGATCTGCGCAAAATGTTAAAAGCCGGAATGTTCCCTGAGGGGCATTTGGATGACAAAGAGACCTGTTTTATGTTAAATGATGTGATCTATCATCAATATCTGGAGACAGAAAAGGCTTATCTGGAACAGAAAAAATCAGAGGAGCAGGCAAAACAGATGCCGGACAAAGGAACAACACAGGACGCTGCACAGACGGAGAGAGAGCAGGAACTCCACAGTATGGTGGCAGAGGGGATGGAATGCATCAGACATCTGCGGGATCTGAACGACCGGATCGAAGAGGAGGCAATCTCCGAGAAGCTGTACCGCCTGGAGAATCTGTTGAAGGAGATCTTCGACAGAGTGCAGGAGCACCCGGAGCAGATGCACCGGATGCATAAGCTGATGGATTATTACCTGCCTACTATGTTGAAACTGGTGGAGCAGTATGCGGAATTTGACGAGGTCAGCAGTCCGGGAGAGGAAATTCTCGAGGCCAAGAAAGAGATCGGGAAGACACTGGACATGATCAATCAGGCATTTGTGACATTGTTAAACAATCTGTTTCAGGATGCCGCCTTTGACGCATCGGCGGATGCGCAGGTATTACAGGCCATGCTGGCAAAGGAAGGTCTGACGGAATCCGATTTTGTAATGGGAAAACAGTAAAATTTAAATGATGTAATAGTAAAAAATGGGGGTATCAATATGAATATGGATTTAGACGCAGCAACAAAAGAAGCACCGACTCTTACACTGGATCCTTTTGCGGAGGCAAAGGCAGAGATCGTGGAGAAGAAGCCGGAGGAGTTGGTGGAAGAGCAGGCGGTTCCCGAGATGGAACTGACACCGGAAGAACAGAAACAGGTGGATGATTTTGCAGCACAGATCGACCTGACCAATACCCAGGCGGTGTTACAGTACGGAGCCGGAAGCCAAAAGAAGATCGCCGATTTCTCAGAGACGGCGCTTAGTAATGTCCGGACCAAGGATATGGGAGAAGTTGGAAATCTGTTAACCGGCGTGGTGGCACAGTTAAAGGATTTCGACACCGAGGAAGATAAGGGATTTTTCGGACTGTTCAAAAAAAGCGGAGACAAGCTGAGCAATCTGAAAGCAAAGTACGATAAGGCGGAAGTCAATATCACAAAGATCTGTGATGCCATGGAGAGTCATCAGGTAGTGTTGTTAAAGGATGTGGCTGTGTTGGACAAGCTGTACCAGCTGAACCTGAATTACTTCAAGGAACTGTCCATGTACATCCTGGCAGGTAAAAAGAAGCTGGCGCAGGCAAAAAGTGTAGAGCTTCCGGAGCTTTTAGAGAAGGCACAGAAGAGTGGACTTCCGGAGGACACCCAGGCAGCGAAAGATTTCGCGGCAATGTGTGAGCGGTTTGAGAAGAAGATCTATGATCTGGAGCTGACCAGAGCCATTTCCCTGCAGATGGCACCCCAGATTCGTCTGATCCAGTCTAATGACATCGCCATGTCCGAGAAGATCCAGTCGACGTTAGTGAATACGATCCCTCTGTGGAAGAGTCAGATGGTCATTGCCATCGGTCTGGATCATGCTACCGATGCCGCCAAGGCACAGCGTGCCGTATCGGATATGACCAATGAACTGTTGAAGAAGAACGCGGAAGCACTGAAGGTGGCTTCTGTGGAGACAGCGAAGGAATCCGAGCGGGGAATTGTGGATATAGAGACACTTAAGAGTACCAATCAGACACTGATGACGACATTGGATGAGGTCATGAAGATCCAGGAAGAGGGACGTGCGAGAAGACAGAGCGCTGAGGAAGATTTACAGCGCATTGAGAATGAAATGAGAGATAAATTACTGGAGATGAGCAGGGCTTCCCATACTTAATTTTTACATAATTTTAAGAAGCTTCATCTTGACGAAACAGATAAGGAAAATTAAAATAAAATACAGGAAGGTTCATTCACGGAAGGAGCAGAAACAAATGAAAAAACTGGAAGAAATACTAAGAGACAAACCAATTAAAAATAAGCTGTCTTTTGCGTTCCGCATCATGGATATTTTATATGTGGTGCTTGCACTGGTGGCAGTGGTGGAATTGATACGGTCAAAAGGCTATATAGGAAGTATAGTTGTTGTGGTTTTACTTGTTTTAGCTATCATATTTAATGCATCCATGTCGAAAATGCTTGCCAAAATGCTGATAGATCCGATCACGAACCTGGTAACTGCGTCTGAGAAGATCGCATCCGGTGATTTTGAGATCGGCGTACCTTATGAATCTGAGGATGAGCTGGGCAGACTTTCCGACAGCTTTGAGACCGCCGCAGCTATTTTGAAAAAGGTTGTATCAGATCTGCAGACTATCGTAGAGCAATTTTCCGATGGTAATTTTGATGTTCACAGCAGCTGCCCGGAAGCATATGTCGGACAGCTCCGAGATGTTTTAGATGAGCTGGATGAAATGGTAAATAAGGTCAGCGAGACCATGCACGGTATTCAGGATTCCTCCGAGCAGGTATCTGCGGGCAGCAATCAGCTGGCAGTCAGTGCACAGGATATAGCGGAGGGCGCTACCCATCAGGCAGCATCCGTAGAAGAACTGGTGGCTACCGTAGACGAAGTAACCAGTCAGGTACTGGAGAATACCAAGTCTACCGACATTGTACATGACAAGGCGAAAAAGGTAGGTATCGAGGCAGCCAACAGCCAGAAGAAGATGGATGAGCTGGTAGATGCCATGAAGAAGATCAACGCAACGACCCAGAACATTGAAAAGATCATCGCAGATATTGAGAATATCGCATCCCAGACCAATCTGCTGTCCTTAAATGCCTCCATCGAGGCAGCCCGTGCCGGAGAGGCAGGAAGAGGCTTTGCAGTCGTGGCAGATCAGATCAGACAGCTGGCAGAAGTACACGGCTCTGAATGACATTCGCCACATCCGCTACGGATTTCTGACCTTTGAA
>OGTB01001400.1_pt1 | contig 16149 bp, 10 predicted proteins | sample 1553611 | NCBI WGS metagenome assembly OGTB01 (sample SAMEA2580032, study PRJEB22360) | human gut metagenome | biome: human gut; feature: human-associated habitat; material: faeces | place: Denmark | collected 2008/2010 | reverse complement strand
GGTTCAAGTCCCGTCAACTGCATTGTTGGAAGAAGCTGAAGACCTTTGTGGTTTTCAGCTTTTTTTGTTATCGCAGAAAAGTTAAAAAATAGGAGTTTACTATGAGTGTAATAAACGTAGAGCATATTTCAAAATTATATGGGGATAAGATGATTTTGGAAGACTTATCCTGCAGTGTAGATGAAGGGGATAAAATTGGAATTATTGGCATTAATGGGACCGGTAAGTCAACACTTCTTCGAATTATCGCGGGCGAGGAAGAAGCAGATGAGGGAAAAATTATTTTCTCAAATGGTATGACGATTGGCTGGATGGGGCAAAATCCTGAGTTTGATGAAGAGAGCAGTATTTTAAAGTATGTCTGTGAAGGAAAGAAAATAGAAGATGACTATGGTTATGAGAGTGATGCGAAGGCGATGCTTACTGTATTAGAATTAGAGAATTTTGATGAGAAAATTAAAAATCTTTCCGGTGGACAGAAGAAAAGGGCCGCGCTTTGTAAAGTTTTATTGCAAAAGCCAGATATTTTGATTTTAGATGAGCCTACGAACCATTTGGATAATAAGATGTCTGACTGGCTGGAGAATTATCTTAAAAGTTTTCGTGGTGTACTGTTAATGGTAACGCATGATCGCTATTTCCTTGATAAGGTAACGAATCATATTTGGGAAGTAGAAGGTGGCAAAGTTTATTATTATGATGAAAATTATTCTGGTTATCTGGAACGGAAAGCAGAGAGAGAGGAAAGAGAGCTTGCCTCAGAAAGAAAAAGACAAAGTATTCTCCGCAGTGAAGTAAAGTGGGTAATGCGTGGGGCAAGGGCACGTTCGACAAAGCAAAAGGCACGTTTAGAGCGTTTTGAACAGTTAAAAGCGATGGATTCCCCAAAGACAGCAAAGCAGGTAGAGATGGGATCTGTTGGAACCAGACTTGGAAAAAAAACGATTGAACTTTATGATATTTCAAAAGCATATGGAGACAAGGTACTTTTTAAACATTTTTCCTATATATTTAAACGATTTGAACGAATTGGATTTGTCGGGCATAATGGCTGTGGAAAGTCCACATTGATGAAGATTTTAGCAGATTTAGAGCAGGCAGATTCTGGAGCGATTGAATGGGGAGAGACAATAAAAATTGGTTACTTTGCACAGGAATGTGAAGCAATGGATGAAAGAGAAAGAGTTATTGATTACATTAAAGATGCAGCAGAATATGTACGAACTTCCGAGGGACTGGTCAGTGCATCAAAAATGTTAGAACGTTTCCTTTTCAGTTCAGATATGCAGTATACGCCGATTGCTAAGATTTCTGGTGGTGAGAGAAGAAGATTATACCTTTTAAAAGTGCTGATGCAGTCTCCGAACGTTTTAATACTTGATGAGCCGACAAATGATCTTGATATTGCGACACTTCGGGTTTTAGAAGATTTTCTTGATGAATTTGCGGGAATTGTCATCACCGTTTCTCATGACCGTTATTTCCTTGATAATCTGGTGGACCGTATCTTTGAATTTGACAGAGAGGGAAATCTGACTCAATATGAAGGTGGCTATACTGACTATCTCGAAGCAAAAAAACGTCGGGAAGGTATGAATATTGATGAATCCGTAGAGATAAAAGCTTCTTCTGTCGGAAAGAACATGATAGAAGAACCTCAGGAAGAAAAATCTTCTGTAAAGACATGGAAACAGAATCGTTCTTCAAAACTGAAATTCAGTTATAAAGAACAACGGGAATACGAAACAATTGATGATGATATTGCTGGGTTGGAAGAAAAAATTGAAAAGCTGGATAATGATATCATGGCGAATGCTACAAATTCCGGTAAACTTAACGAACTTACAAAGGAAAAAGAGACTGCAGAAGCACTTCTGGAAGAAAAAATGGATCGATGGGTTTATCTGAATGACCTGGCAGAACAGATCGAAGCTCAGAATAATAAATAGATGACGTGGGAACACTCTTGATTTTCTGATAATTCTTTAGTATGATAAAGTTTGAGATTTTTTACAATCATTACAGAACATTTTTAAATAGATACAGAATATACAGGAGGAACAATATGGCAGAATTAGTAAAAGTTGTTGTAGATGTCATGGGCGGCGATTATGCACCGGTGGAACCTGTAAAAGCAGCTGTGGAAGCAGTAAAAGAAAGAGATGATATTCAGGTGATCCTGACGGGTATAGAAGATGTGGTCCGCAGGGAGCTTGATAAATATCAGGATTATCCGAAGGACAGGATTCAGGTGGTAAATGCCACAGAGGTGATCGAGACGGCGGAGCCTCCTGTACTTTCCATCCGAAAGAAAAAAGACTCTTCCATAGTAGTAGGTCTTAAGATGGTGAAAGAAAAGAAAGCAGATGCATTTGTTTCCTCAGGAAGTACAGGAGCTGTCCTTGTCGGCGGTCAGGTACTGGTAGGAAGAAGCAAAGGTGTAGAGCGTCCGCCGCTTGCACCGTTGATCCCGACGGCGAAGGGAGTTTCTCTTCTGATTGACTGTGGAGCCAATGTAGATGCGAGACCAGATCATCTGGTACAGTTTGCGCAGATGGGTTCCATCTATATGGAAAATGTAGTGGGTATTAAGAAACCGAGAGTTGCTATTGTTAATAACGGTGCTGAGGAAGAAAAGGGCAATGCGCTGGTAAAGGCTACCTTCCCTCTGTTAAAAGCATGTAAGGATATTAATTTCATCGGAAGTATTGAGGCGAGAGATATCCCGTCAGGTTATGCAGATGTAGTAGTGTGTGAAGCTTTTGTAGGAAATGTGATCCTCAAGCTTTATGAAGGTGTTGGAGCTACTTTGATATCTATGATCAAAAAAGGTATGATGACAAACATTCGCAGTAAAATGGGAGCTCTGATGGTAAAACCTGCTCTTAAGGAAACCTTAAAATCATTTGATGCCAGTGAATATGGCGGAGCACCGCTTCTTGGTCTGAAAGGTCTTGTGGTCAAAAGCCACGGAAGTGCCAGAAGCGTAGAAATCCGTCATGCGATCTTTCAGTGCGAGCAGTTTAAGGAAGAGAAGATCAATGAAAAGATCGAGGAGTTTATAGCAGCTGAGCAGAAAGCACAGGCGGAAGAAAAAAGCGAAAAAAAATAAAACCGGGATTGCCGGAAATATTACAGACAGAACAGGAGGCGAACAGTCGTGGAACTGGAAATGCTGAAGACCATCATCGAAAAAACTCTGGGAAGAAATATGGATGCCATTACAGAAAAAACTACCTTTGTGGATGATCTGGGAGTGGATTCTCTGGATTTTTTTCAGATTCTTATTGATCTGGAGGAAACTTTTGATGTTCGTATCGCCCCGGAGGAAGCCGAGGAGATCGTTACTGTCGGCGATGCAGTGGAGACTCTTCGCCGGGTAACGAAGGGAAGAAGAAATGGAAAATAATTTAAAAAAGCTGGAGCAGACTATCGGATACCAGTTTACCGCAAAATCTTTACTGGAGCAGGCAATGACACACAGCTCCTATGCCAACGAAAAACACCTTGGAAAGCTTGGATGCAATGAGCGTCTGGAGTTTCTTGGAGATGCGGTGCTGGAGCTGATCAGCAGTGATTTCCTGTACAAAAAATTCCGGAATAATCAGGAAGGTGAGTTGACCAAGAAACGTGCCAGCATGGTATGTGAAAAGAGTCTTGCCTACTGTGCAAGAGAATTCGGGCTTCCGGAGTTTATCCTCCTTGGAAGAGGTGAGGAAATGATGGGCGGTCGTAAAAGAGATTCCATCGTTTCTGATGCCCTGGAATCTCTGATTGGGGCTATGTATCTGGACGGTGGATTTGAACCGGCACAGGCTTTTGTTATGAAATTTATCCTGAACGATCTGGAGGATAAGAGGATTTTTTATGACAGCAAGACAGTGCTTCAGGAAATGGTACAGGAAGGCGGAAATCATCCGGTGGAATATCGTCTTCTGAAAGAAGAGGGACCGGACCACAGCAAGAGCTTTACTGTGGAGGCACTGATCAATGGAAAAAGTATGGGAACCGGAACCGGCCATACAAAAAAGGCAGCAGAACAGGCTGCAGCCCTAGAGGCAATACGCAGTATAAAATAACAGCAGGTGGCCAATGTATCTGAAAAATATAGAGGTGCAGGGATTTAAATCCTTTGCACAGAAAATAAATTTTGAATTTCATAACGGGATCACCGGCATCGTAGGACCTAACGGCAGCGGAAAAAGTAATGTTGGCGATGCAGTCCGCTGGGTTCTGGGAGAACAGAGCGCCAAGCAGCTTCGAGGCGGGAATATGCAGGATGTTATCTTTTCAGGAACGGAGCTTCGCAAGCCTCTGAGCTTTGCGTCCGTGGCTATTACACTTGATAACAGTGATCACAAGCTCCCGGTGGATTTTGAAGAAGTAACCGTTACCAGAAGACTGTATCGTTCCGGTGAGAGCGAATACCGCATCAACGGCAGCTCCTGTCGTTTAAAGGACATCAATGAGATGTTCTATGATACCGGTATCGGAAAAGAAGGATATTCCATCATCGGACAGGGTCAGATCGATAAGATCTTAAGTGGAAAACCCGAAGAACGCCGAGAGCTTTTTGACGAGGCAGCCGGGATCGTCAAATTTAAAAGACGAAAAAATACCACACTGAAGAAGCTTGAGGAAGAACAACAGAATCTGGTCCGTGTCACGGACATCTTAAGTGAGCTGACCAAGCAGCTGGAACCGCTGGAACGTCAGTCTGAGACTGCAAAAATATATCTGGCAAAAAGAGAAAATCTGAAAGAGCTGGATATAAATATGTTCCTCCTGGAATATGAACACACCGGAAATCTGATCCGCGAGCTGGAAGAAAAAACCAGGATCGCAGAAAATCAGTTAAAAGAAGCCCAGGATGCTCATAGTCGTACCAAGGATGAATATGAACGTCTGGAAAAAATACTGGAAGAGCTGAATGAGCGGATGGAGGCGTTGAGGGAAGAAAGCCGGGATCGTGCTATCCGTAAACAACAGCTGTCCGGTGAGATCAATGTTCTTCATGAACAGATCCTGGCAGGAGAGCAGAATGACAGTCATTATCGCAGCCGTCTTTTAGCAGTTCAGGAAGATACGGAGAAAAAATCTGCAGACCAGGAAGCTCTGGAAGAGCAAAAAGCAGATCTTCAGGCAAATTTACGGGAGATCGACAGAAAACTTGCTGACGAGCAGAAAAAAATGGACAATATCCAGAGTAGCATCGAAGAATGCACCCAGGTAGTGGAAGATGGTAAGAATGAGATCATTGAAATCCTTAATTCCCGTGCAAACACCAAAGGTAAGGCACAGCGTTTTGATGCCATGAAGGAGCAGCTGGATATCCGGAAAGCAGGAATCAGTCAGAGGATCCTTTCCCTGAAAACCCAGGAAGAGGAGCAGCAGTCAGCGATCGATCAGGCACAGAAGGAATACGACACTATCACGAAGGCCATTCAGGAAACCAGAGAAGAAGGCAGCCGTCTTACAAAAGAGATACATGCCATCCAGGAAACCCTTAAACAGCAGAATACACAGCTGGAAAAGGAACAGACGTCCTATCATAGAGAGGCATCTAGACTGGAATCCCTCCGCAATATCACAGAACGTTATGATGGATATGGAAACAGTATCCGCCGTGTCATGGAACAGAAGAATCATGTTCCTGGGATCCGTGGCGTAGTGGCGGATATCATTCACGTTGAAAAAAATTATGAGATCGCTATTGAGACAGCTCTTGGCGGAAGTATTCAGAATATCGTTACGGATAACGAGCAGACTGCTAAGCAGATGATCGAATTCCTGAAGAAAAACCGGTATGGTCGTGCGACTTTTCTCCCGTTAAACAGCATTTCTTCAAGAGGCGAGTTTAATCAGAGAGGTGCTTTGAACGAACCGGGAGCTATTGGTCTTGCCAGTGGCCTGGTAACTGCAGAGAAGGAATATGACGGTCTGATCGGATATCTTCTTGGCAGAGTGCTGGTGGTGGATCATATCGATCATGCTATTGCCATTGCCAGAAAATACCGACACAGTATCCGTATGGTAACGTTGGAGGGAGAATCCTTAAGTCCAGGCGGTTCCATGACCGGTGGAGCTTTTAAGAACAACAGCAATCTTCTTGGGCGTCGTCGTGAGATCGAGGAACTGGAAAAGAAGGTAAAAGAGCTGGCAGCCGGGTATCATGAGATCCGACAGTCCATGGAAGATAACCGCAGCAGAAGAAATGAGATGCGTGATACTGTGGCGGCGCTGCAGCAGAAATTTCAGGAACAATCCATTCAGCAGAATACAGCCAGGTTGAACATTGAACAGCTGGAGAAAAAAGCGGAGGAGATCCGCGGCGGTTATACCAGAATCGAGAGGGAGCAGGAGGAGATCCGTCTTCAGGCAAGAGACATGCAGGCAGATAACATAAAGATCACGCAGGAACTTGAAGCATCCAAAAGGGATGAGGAAGAGCTGGAAACGTTTATCGAGACCCGGCAGAAGGAGCTGGAGGACTGGAAAAAGGACGAAGCGGAGACTTCAGAGAAGCTGGAAAGGATCCGTCTTGACGCATCTGCATCCCAGCAGAAGGAAAGCTTCATAAAGGAAAATCTGCGGCGCCTGAAAGAGGAAATCGAAGTTCTTTCGAAAGAGAGGGAAGAAATTCTGGATTCTCTGGAAAAAGGCAGCCAGGAAACTGCAGAAAAGAGAAAGACGATCGACAAGGTCCGTAAGGAGATCGAAGGCTTTGCCGCAAAAGAAGAGGTGGCTGCAAAACAGCTGGAAAAATGGCAGCAGGAAAAGGAAGAGCGCACAAAAAGCCATAAGGAGTTTTTTGAAAAGCGTGATGAGCTGTCTGGCCAGATCAGTCTTCTGGACAAAGAATGCTTCCGACTGAAGACTCAGGCAGAAAAGATCGAAGAGAACCGGGAAGCAAGGATTTCCTATATGTGGGAAGAATACGAGATCACTCCGAATAATGCCTTGCAGTACAGGAAAGAAGAAATGAATGACAGGCATGTGATGAAGCAGCAGATCCATAAATTAAAGGACGAGATCCGAGCTCTTGGCTCTGTCAACGTCAATGCCATTGAGGATTACAAAGAACTTCTGGAACGGCATACGTTCTTAAGCGGTCAGTACAACGATCTTTTGGAAGCGGAAAAAACGCTGGAACAGATCATCCAGGAGTTGGATGAGGGCATGCGGAAGCAGTTCAGCGAAAAATTCGGAGAGATCCAGAAAGAATTTGATAAAGCCTTCAAAGAACTGTTCGGCGGAGGCCGGGGAACTCTGGAACTTGCGGAAGACGAGGATATCCTTGAGGCAGGGATCCGGATCATTTCCCAGCCGCCCGGAAAAAAACTTCAGAACATGATGCAGCTTTCCGGTGGGGAAAAAGCTCTGACAGCCATTGCACTTCTTTTTGCGATCCAGAATCTGAAGCCTTCACCATTCTGTCTTCTGGATGAGATCGAGGCTGCACTGGATGATTCCAATGTAGGACGTTTTGCGGGATATCTTCAGAAGTTGACGAAGAACACACAATTTATTATAATAACACATAGACGTGGTACCATGAATGCAGCAGACAGGCTTTATGGAATTACCATGCAGGAAAAAGGGGTATCCACGCTGGTATCCGTAGATTTAGTAGAGAACCAGCTTACCCAGTAGCAGAGGGGATGAATCAGTATGGCAGAAGAAAAAAAAGGATTTTTTAAACGTCTGGTAAGCGGACTTACCAAAACGCGAGACAATATCGTTGCCGGCTTTGATTCCATTTTCAGCGGTTTTTCCAGTATTGATGATGATTTTTATGAAGAACTGGAAGAGATCCTGATCATGGGAGATATCGGCATTAACGCAACCACCTCCATTCTGGAGCATTTAAAGGAGCAGGTTGCTGAGCAGCATATCAAGGAGCCGTCCCAGTGCAAACAGCTTCTGATCGACAGCATCAAAAAACAGATGCAGGTAGAAAGCACAGAATATGAGTTTGAGAACCGGAAATCCGTGATCCTTGTGATCGGTGTCAACGGAGTAGGTAAGACTACCTCTGTAGGCAAACTGGCCGGTAAATTAAAGGATCAGGGAAAAAAGGTCATCCTCGGAGCAGCAGATACCTTCCGTGCGGCAGCCGGAGAGCAGCTGACACAGTGGGCTAACCGTGCAGGCGTTGAGATCATTGGCGGCCAGGACGGAGCAGATCCGGCATCTGTTGTCTATGATGCCGTGGCAGCAGCCAAAGCCAGAAATGCAGATATTCTGATCTGCGATACCGCAGGAAGACTTCATAATAAGAAAAACCTTATGGAAGAGCTTCGCAAGATTTACCGTATTCTGGAACGTGAGTATCCGGAAGCATATTTGGAAACGCTGGTAGTTCTTGACGGAACCACGGGCCAGAATGCGCTTTCCCAGGCAAGACAGTTTGCCGAGGTCGCAAACGTTACCGGAATCATTCTTACCAAACTTGATGGTACAGCCAAGGGCGGAATCGCAGTAGCGATCCAGTCTGAGCTTGACATACCAGTAAAATACATCGGAGTAGGCGAAAGTATCGATGACCTGCAGAAATTTGATGCAGACGCATTTGTAAACGCCCTCTTTGACGTAGAAGAAAGGAGCTAAATACAAATGCTTACATTAGAGAGCTTTGAGGAAGCGGCAGCAAAAGTAAAAGAAGTGACACAGGAAACAAAGCTGATATACAGCAGTTATTTCTCAGATATGACGGGAAATAAGGTTTATCTGAAGCCAGAGAATATGCAGCGTACCGGTGCATATAAGGTGCGTGGCGCATATTACAAGATCAGCACACTTTCTGACGAAGAGAGGAACAAAGGGCTGATCACTGCATCTGCAGGAAATCATGCCCAGGGTGTTGCTTATGCTGCACATAAATATGGAGTAAAAGCAGTCATTGTCATGCCAACTACCACACCACTGATCAAGGTAGAGCGCACCAAGAGTTACGGTGCGGAGGTTATCCTTCACGGCGACGTGTATGACGAAGCCTGCGCACACGCACTTGCCCTTGCAGAAGAAAAAGGATATACCTTTATCCATCCATTTGACGATCCGGCAGTAGCAACCGGTCAGGGAACTATCGCCATGGAGATCGTACAGGAACTTCCGCTTGTAGATTACATTCTGGTACCGATCGGAGGGGGCGGACTTGCTACAGGTGTCTCTACACTTGCGAAGCTTCTGAATCCACACATCAAAGTCATCGGTGTTGAGCCGGCAGGCGCAGCATGTATGAAGGCATCCCTGGAGAAAGGGGAGGTCGTAACGCTTCCTCACGTAAATACTATCGCAGATGGTACTGCAGTACAGACTCCGGGAAAAAATATCTTCCCATATATCCAGGAAAATCTGGACGATATCATTACCATCGATGATGATGAGCTGATCGTGGCTTTTCTTGATATGGTAGAAAACCACAAGATGATCGTAGAGAACTCAGGACTTCTTACTGTAGCAGCTCTCCGTCATCTGGATGTAAAGAATAAGAAGATCGTTTCCATCTTAAGCGGTGGAAATATGGATGTGATCACCATGTCATCGGTTGTACAGCACGGACTGATCCAGCGTGACCGTATCTTTACCGTATCCGTACTTATTCCGGATAAGCCAGGTGAACTGGTACGTGTTGCAAGTGTGATCGCTGAAAATCAGGGTAATGTTATCAAACTGGATCATAACCAGTTTGTAAGTACCAACCGAAATGCAGCCGTAGAACTTCGGATCACTATGGAAGCATTCGGAACAGATCATAAGAATCAGATCGTTGCAGCTCTGGAAAAAGCGGGTTGCAAACCAAGAGTGGTACGTGCTATACTGTAGGACGTGTTATATTGCAATAACTGAAACTTCTGACCGGACTGTTGCATATGATGTAACAGCCCGGTCTTTTGCGAAAATACCTGCATAGACAGAAAGGACAGATAAATATGTGTGGAATTGTAGGATTTACAGGTAGACACCAGGCAGCTCCGATCCTTTTAGATGGACTCTCCAAGCTGGAATACAGAGGATATGATTCCGCTGGAATCGCCGTACGTGACGGCGAGGACGAGACGGAAGTGATCAAAGCCAAGGGAAGACTGAAAGTTCTGTCAGAAAAGACAAACGGCGGAGAGACTGTACCGGGAACCTGTGGTATCGGTCATACCAGATGGGCAACTCATGGTGAACCTTCTGAGAACAATGCACATCCGCATATGACAGACGACGGTAATATCGTAGCAGTCCACAACGGCATCATTGAGAACTATCAGGAACTGAAAAATAAGCTCGCCCGTAAAGGCTATACTTTCTATTCTGAGACCGATACCGAGGTAGCAGTCAAGCTGATCGATTATTATTACAAGAAATATGAGGGAACACCGGTGGATGCCATCACACATTCCATGGTACGTATCCGTGGTTCCTATGCCCTTGCGATCATGTTCAGGGATTATCCGGGTGAAATATATGTAGCCAGAAAAGACAGCCCCATGATCCTTGGAGTGGCAGAAGATGAATCCTTTATCGCTTCTGACGTACCGGCGATCCTGAAATACACCCGCAATGTATATTATATCGGCAATCTGGAGATGGCGCGTGTGAAAAAAGGCGAAGTCACCTTCTACAATCTTGATGGAGATGAGATCGAGAAAGAGCTGAAAACCATTGAATGGGATGCAGAAGCAGCGGAAAAAGCCGGATATGAGCATTTCATGATGAAAGAGATCCATGAACAGCCAAAGGCAGTACTGGATACGTTGAATTCCGTGCTCAAGGATGGAAAGATCGACCTCAGTGAAGTTGGCCTGGAAGAAGAAAGCATCCGGAACATCCAGCAGATCTATATCATAGCCTGCGGCTCCGCTTATCACGTAGGAATGGCAGCACAGTATGTGATCGAGGATCTTGCACAGATCCCGGTAAGGGTAGAGCTCGCTTCCGAATTCCGTTACCGAAAAATGGCCCTTAACACCAACAGCCTTGCAGTGATCATCAGCCAGTCCGGTGAAACAGCAGACAGTCTTGCAGCACTTCGTAAATGCAAGGAAAATGGTATTCGTACACTGGGAATCGTTAATGTAGTGGGATCTTCCATTGCACGTGAGGCTGATAATGTATTTTATACTCTGGCCGGACCGGAGATTTCTGTAGCTACTACCAAGGCGTACAGCACACAGCTGATCGCAACTTATACACTTGCGATCCAGTTTGCAATGGTAAGAGGAACGATCATAGAAGAAGCCTACAGCAATTATATCAGTGAACTGCAGACACTTCCGGATAAGATCTGTAAGATCCTGGAAGATAAGGAGCGTATCCAGTGGTTTGCCTCCAAACAGGCAAATGTAAAAGATGCTTTCTTTGTAGGAAGAGGAATTGATTACGCTATCAGCCTGGAGGGCAGTCTGAAGATGAAAGAGATCAGTTACATTCACTCTGAAGCCTATGCTGCCGGAGAGCTGAAACACGGAACGATCTCCCTGATCGAAGATGGGACTCTTGTGATCGGTGTGCTGACCCAGCCGGATCTCTACGAAAAAACAGTCAGCAATATGGTTGAGTGCAAGAGCCGCGGCGCCTACCTTATGGGTCTGACCACATTTGGCAATTACAATATCGAGGATACCGCAGACTTCACCGTCTACATCCCGAAAACAGACCCGCACTTTGCAACATCCCTGGCAGTGATCCCGCTTCAGCTTCTGGGTTACTACGTAAGCGTAGCCAAAGGACTGGATGTGGATAAACCACGAAATCTGGCGAAGAGCGTGACAGTGGAGTAAAAAATATATATGGACTATAGAGAAAGCCTCAGAGTATGTATATGCGAAAATACTCTGAGGCTTTTTTATAAAATCTTTACGCAAAAATAGTTTCATGGTATCATATAGACATATGATGCTGTGAAATTATTTTGCTTTTCAGGGGATATTAAGAAGGGGTGACGGGTACATGCTTATGCCGGTAGTGCCAGAGAGGAGATTGAACTGAAACCAGAGTGCCCGGACAGCCATAGAGCAGATAAAGGAGAAAAATTATCCGGAGTCTTTACAGAAATGTACAGGGAATATCCTGGCTTGTGGGGATCAATTATAACAAACCAATCAACAGTGGTAAGCTTTTGGAGCTGCTGTCACAGTACAAATAATAAGATAGGAAAAAATATATGAAGAATACAGTGGTGATCTTTAATGCCGGTATCGGTGCGCTGACTCTTGGTTTTCAAAATGCCGGTTATGAGATTTTGAAAGCATATGAGCCGGACAGAAAAGTGATAGAGATCTATCAGGAAAATATAAGTCAAAATGTAACTGCATGCAGCCTTTCTTCCATAGATCCTGCCACAGTTCCGGACAGTGATGTCTGGGCTTTTGATCTGACGCAGTCGAAAGCAGAAGAGGTGTTTTATAGTTTGACCCTGGTGCAAAGAAGACGACCGCCGGCCATTCTTTTTGTTATGAAAAAGCAATTATGGAAAGGGTTCATAAAGGAGCACATTTTTCAGCTGCAAGAATATGGATACCATATCACGCATAAAAATATCCAGAGTTCGGAGGTTACTGCATTTCCGCTGCGGGAAGAATTTGCATATATTGTTTCAAAAAGAGTGAATGCTTCGGATATGATCATGCCGGTGCAGGTCCATAAGAGTAGTATCCTGTTGGATGGCTGGGTGGAAATGAATCCACAGGATTCCTGGTATTACAGAATTGATTTTGCGAAAGAGAAGATTGATGCTTCGCATGCCGGTGACAGCGTTTTGTGTTGGGAAAAAGGCGGTTATCGGGAATCCGGGCAGGTTCGTCTGAATCTGATAAAAATGCCGCTGATCCGTATCCATGGCGTCTATCATAAGATCACACACAAAGAAATAGCCAGATTAAAGGGATTTCCGGAAGATTTTCCACGTTCTGTGCCAAACAAAAGCCGGATGTACAGAAGCCTGATATATGCGCCGAACATAAAAGTGACAGAACAGGTCGTTCGCAATCTCTGCGTAGAACCCTATATAAATTCAGAGGGTGATGTGCAGATGAAAAACTGGGAAAATATGGCCCGCTTTAAGCAGCTTTTTGAAAAATACCTTACATATAAAGGGGTTTCTTTCCAAAGCGATGAATGGGTCTTTATGACCAGAATGTACAGTGATTCCAAAGAAATCGCTACACTTAAACGGTTGCAGAGTTATAGCCGTCTGGTTGGAAAAGCAGTGTCAGATCAGAAAAAGGATCTGCCATTACAAAATATCTGTGTAGTGGCGAATCTGGTCTCTGATGAGACTAAGAGAAAGTACGAAGAGGCGAAGCTTGGATATGTCTGGGACATCCGAAATGTGCTGTGGCTCTTTGAGGACTATCCGGAACTGAAGAACGAACTGATCTCGATTCTGAATTATTCGGTGGAAAACATAGAACCGGAGAGACCGGAGCCTTTTATCTTTGAGGAAAGCAGCCAGATGGAGAATACGGATCCGGAATCGGTTGCTGACAGCTATATAGCGCAGTTAAAAGTGTTGGAGACCGGTAGTGCAGCTTTCAAGAAATATGAGGAACTTTGTGTTTCTATTCTGAAATATATCCTTGGAGAATATCTGACTTTGTGGGAGCAGCAGAAGACAACAGAGGAAGATCTGTATCGTTTTGACATGTGCTGTAAGATCAAAAACGGGGTGACACAGGATTTTTTTGACACGATCTGTAAGTATTTTTCTACGAAGTATATCGTGTTCGAGTTTAAAAACTATGAAAAGCCTATTACTCAGAGGGAAATTTACACTACAGAAAAATATCTGTACGAAAAAGCTCTCCGTAAAGTTGCGATCATTATTTCCAGAAAAGGAGCGGATAAACATGCGAAAATGGCTGCACGGGGAAGTCTACGGGAAAGCGGGAAACTGATCATCTGCCTGTCCGATGAAGATTTGAAAGCGATGCTCCAGATAAAAAAAGAAGGGGAAAAAACAACGGGAGGGTATTTGGAAGATATTTTGGATGATATGCTGATGCGCCTGGAAAAATAGAAAATTTTGTGAAAAATCACTCAAAAATCCCCATTTCGAGGGCAGAGTTTTGGAAGATAATCCGCTGCCTTCGAATTTTTTCATTTTCGAAATAAATCTGTTGTTGTAATATGGAAATTGATGTGGCATAATAAATGGGAAAATGTTAAAAATAAGAAAAATCCAGATTAAGGAAATGTAAAGTCGCATTTTCAGGATAACATGGCTCCTGACAGGTTATGACAGGAAGCGAGTATGACAAAGGAGAAAATTATGGCAATTTTTTCAATGATCTTATCTTTGTTGTGTGGAGTATCATTATTTTTGTTTGGTATGTCCCTAATGGGCGATGGTCTGAAGCTGGCAGCAGGTAATAAGCTGGAAGCATTTCTTTATAAGATGACCAATACTCCGCTGAAGGGTGTCGCACTTGGTACTGGTGTTACCAGTGTGATCCAGTCGTCTTCTGCGACGACAGTTATGGTGATCGGTTTTGTAAACTCCGGTATGATGAAACTGAAACAGGCGATCGGTATCATCATGGGAGCCAATATCGGAACCAGTATTACTGGCTGGATCTTATGTCTTTCTTATATTGAAGGATCTAATGGAATCGCTAGTGTTCTTTCCACAGCAACTATTTCTGCTGTTGTGGCTGTAGTTGGTATTATTTTCCGTATGTTCTGTAAGCGTACCTTACATAAGAACGTGGGAAATATCATGCTTGGTTTTGCGATCCTGATGACAGGTATGCAGATGATGAGTGGTGCGGTATCTCCATTGCGTGAGAGTCCGATGTTCATCAAGATGCTGACTATGTTTTCCAATCCGATCGCAGGTATTCTCGTAGGTATCGCTTTTACTGCGGTACTCCAGAGTGCGTCTGCAACAGTCGGTGTGCTCCAGGCTCTTTCCGTAACCGGTATCCTGACATTTGCAAGTGCATTTCCGATCGTTCTTGGTATCGGTGTTGGTGCTGCATGTCCAGTTCTGATCTCAGCCATCGGAGCAAATAAGAACGGTAAAAGAACGGCTCTTGTATATCTGATCAATGACCTGTTTGGTCTGATTCTCTGGTCTGTGATCTTTTATACCGTGAATGCGTTTGTACATTTTACATTTATGGATATGACCATGACACCGGTAGCGATCGCACTTTTGAACACAGTTTTCCGTCTGGCAACGGTTATCGTGCTGTTCCCGTTTATTTCAAAGATCGAGAAGCTGGTATGCTGGCTTGTTAAGGATAACAAAGAAGATCTGGAAGATGAGGCAGACTTTGATCTTCTGGAAGAGCGTCTTCTGAATTACCCGGCCCTTGCTATCGCACAGTGTCACCGTGTAATGAACGGAATGTCCAAGAAGCTCCGTAAGAATGTCAACAGAGCCATGAATCTTCTGAATGATTATCAGCAGGATAAGTATGATAAGGTTCAGCGAAAAGAGGATCTGATCGACAAGTATGAAAGTCGTCTAGGAGAGTATCTGATCCAGCTGACAAAGAGAGAGATGAATTCTGCACAGACAAGACAGACTTCACTGTATCTGCATACGATCAATGACTTTGAGCGTATCGGTGATCATGCTTCTTACATTGCTCATATGTCCAATGAAATGCATGATAACCATACGAATTTTTCACAGGAAGCCTGGGATGAGCTGAATGTTGTTATGGAGGCAGTTCGTGAGGATATCAATATAACCTGCAATGCTTTCATGAAAGACGATAAAGAAATGGCACAGAGAGTAGCACCTCTCGGAGCTGTGATCACAGGACTTTGTGATGTACTGAAGATGCGTCATGCAGAGCGACTGAGCCAGGGCAAATGCGGACTGGAAGAGGGAACGGTATTTAGTGATATCCTCAACAGTTTCTGTCGTATCGCAACTCACTGTGCAAGTGCTATGGTGGCACTTATGAAGAGCGGAGAGACAGGATCTGATCTTCATATTCACGATTCCAAGATCTATCCCACAAACAGTGCGGACTACTACCAGTATTTCAAGGAATACGGACAGAAATATGATATTGGAAATCAGGAAGGCCATATGCTCAGCATGGAGCCGGAAGAAGTAGAATAATGGCATAACAAAAAGTACAGAACAGACATTTCGTCTGTCCTGTACTTTTTTTCTGTAACAGGATATTATTTGCGAGG
>OGTB01001377.1_pt1 | contig 16315 bp, 15 predicted proteins | sample 1553611 | NCBI WGS metagenome assembly OGTB01 (sample SAMEA2580032, study PRJEB22360) | human gut metagenome | biome: human gut; feature: human-associated habitat; material: faeces | place: Denmark | collected 2008/2010 | reverse complement strand
CTGACGAAAAATCCATTCCCCAGCCGACCACCTCATTTGTGCGGTGTTACCTAAAGCCAATCATCCATCGAAAGGAGGTTTCCGTCATGCTCTTCCCCCTGCGCGTCATCCGGCGCATTCATCGTGAAGGCTTTCGCTGCATCCCCGAAGCCATCCGGTTCCGCATCGCGCTCCATCGTCAGCGCCCCTTCCTCCAGACGGAAACCGCCCTGCGTCAAGCGGAGGAAGACGGCTACCAAGCCTTTATTCGCCGGCATGAAGCGCCCCTTTCAGCCCCCTTCACCCCGACCATGCGCTTGTCTTTCCTCATTCCGACTTATAATACGCCGCCGGAGCTGCTGCGCGCGCTGGCGGATTCGCTGCTGCATCAGTCGTGTGGCGCGTGGGAAGCCTGTTTCTATGACGGCGCAAGTACCCGCGTGGACACGCGTGAACTGCTGCAAGCGCTGACGCAGGAGGACAATCGCTTCCGTGTGACGTTCGGCGCGGAGAACCGCGGCATTGCGGGCAACACGAACGCCGCGCTGACGATGGCAACGGGGGAATTTGTCGCGCTCTGTGACCACGATGACTTGCTCGCACCGGATGCGGTTCGCTGCATCCTTGAAGCAGCGCAGGACGGTGCGGACTTCGTTTATACCGATGAGGACAAGGTGTCCGCCGATGGCACGCACTTCTTTGAGCCGCACTTGAAGCCTGATTTCGCGCCGGATTCGCTGCGTTCCGGCAATTATATCTGCCACATCACGGCAGCGTCACGGGCACTGATGAACGCGGTCGGCGGACTTCGCCCCGGTTTCGATGGCTCGCAAGACCATGATTTGGCGCTTCGGTTGTCCGAAAACGCGGCGAAAATCACCCACATTCCGCGTATTCTCTACCATTGGCGGATGCTGGACACCTCGTTCAGCCATCAAAAAGCGCAGACCTGTGCGGATGCCGCCGCACGCGCCGTGGCGGATCAGCTCCGCCGCCTGCACATGGATGCCGACGTGACGGTGGAAGAGCTGCGCGTCCGCATTCGGTGGAAAACGCGGCAGATGCGCAGCGTCTGCGTCCTCTGGGGCGAGGGCGATGCGCCGAAGCTGCCGATGCCGTGCATCCGCGTCCGCGATTTGTCAGCGGTCAATGACCTCGTCCGCCGGACGGACTGTGACGCGGTGCTGTTTCTGCGCGCCGGACTGCGCCCGCTGGATACCGATTGGGTCAGCGAACTCATGCAGTACGCGCAGCGCGCGGACGTTGGCTGCGTCGGCTCGGCGCTGCTGGATGACCGTGATTGCTTCCGTCACGCCGGGTATGCGGTGGACGTTCCCAGCGGCGCGGTCAGCCATCAGGCGGGGCAGTGGCGCTATGGGCGGCCGTACATGCTCACTGACCGCATCGTCCGCAACGTGACGGGCGTATCCAGCGCACTGCTGATGATTCGGCGCGACGTGTTCCTGTCCGTCGGCGGATTTTCGGCGTACCAGAGTGACCTTCGCGGCGCGGATTTGGGGCTGAAATGCCAGCAAATCGGGCTGCTCAACGTCTACACGCCGTATGCGCGGATGGCAATGGATATGCGGCTTTCGCTGCTGCCGCCGTGCCTGACGCAGGGTGCGCCGAAGGGGGATTTGCGCCGCTTCCGCCAAACGTGGGGGGAGCACCCGCCGGAGCGCTACTATTCGCCGCTGTTCCGCCCGGACGGCAGCATGTTCATTGACCTTGACCGACAGGAGGGAACGCCGTGACGAAGTGCAAACCGCCGATTTTCGGCGATTCCGCTGTGCTGAAAAAAGGGCTTTGGGTGACGCTGGTGATTGCGCTGGTGCTGGCGCTGTATGGTGCTTTGTTCGCCCCGACGTGGCAGACGCGGGCGTTCACCATCGACGCGGCGGCGCAGACGCATCTGCATCCGCTGACGGACGGCGAGACGTTCTCGCTGCCGGCGGGTGGGCGGGGCGAGCCGTCCCCCCTGCCCCTGCCGGATGGCGGCATCCGCGAAATCAGCCTGCCCGTTACGGCGCTGAGCAGTGAATCCGGCGGCACAGCGACGCTGATCCTGACACGGCAGGGGTTACCGATTTTCACGCAGACTGCCCTGCTGAACGACAGTATCATCCGCGAAAATTTGACCTTCTCGTTTGAACCCGTGGATGCGGACAAACTTGTGCTTACCTTTTCCGGCAACACGCTCCCTGCTTTGGGCATGAGCAGCGGCAATCAGCTGTGCATCCGCCTGTCCGGCACGCGCCCTTCCTGCGCGATGCTGTACTACGGGATTTTCGCGGCGGTTCTGGTGCTGTTCTGCGCCTGGGAAAGCCTGTTCACCGCACGCTGCGCCGCCGCCGGACGGCAGAACCATCTGCTGCGCCTGCAAGCCGACGTCCGCCGCTACGGCTTCCTCATTGAGCAGCTTGTCCGCCGCAATTTTAATACAAAGTATCGGCAGAGTATCCTCGGCGTCCTCTGGAGTTTCCTCAATCCGCTGCTGACGATGCTCGTGCAGTACCTTGTGTTCTCCACGCTCTTCCGCTCCGCTATCGACCACTTCCCGGTGTACCTGATTTCGGGTATCATCGTTTTCAGCTTCTTCACCGAGTGCGTCACGCTGGGCATGGACGCGATTGTCATGAACGCGTCGCTCATCACAAAGGTCGCGATTCCGAAGCTGATTTTCCCGTTCAGCCGCGCGCTGTCAAGCCTTATCAACTTCCTGATTTCGCTGCTGCCGCTGCTTCTGCTGATGCTGCTGACGGGGGTGCGGGTGTCGCCCGCGCTGCTGCTGCTGCCGCTGATGATTGCGCTTTTGTTTCTGTTTGCGCTGGGCGTGACGCTGGTGATGGCGACGCTGAATGTCTTTTTTCGCGATACGCGATTCCTGTGGAGTGTGATTTCGCTCTTGTGGACGTATGCGACGCCGATTTTTTATCCGGATACAATCTGGCCGGAGGGGCTTCGGGGGATTTTCCATTTGAACCCGATGTATCAGCTGATTGATTTTTTGCGGCAAATCGTGATTGCGGGAATCCCGCCGACGCCGGAGCGGTTGCTGGCGTGCGGGGCAGGCGCTTTCGGAATGCTGATGATTGGGCTGGTCATTTTCCAGCGATATGAGAAGAAATTTGTGTTTCACCTGTAAGGGAAAGAGGACAAAAGCGGATAAACACGCGGAAGGAATATGACCGGGCGGCTCTTTCAACTTACGCAGCATTGTCGTGCTGATGGGCGCGACCGACCAGCATAGGGAGCAATTCGTTTCCTGCTGCTGGTCTTTTTTGCTGCAGGGAAAAGCGTGCTGCCACAAAAAATCCACCCCCGCAGACGCAAGGGTGGACAAGTTTGATAACCTGTGGATTATTCTTCTTCCAGCGGGGCGACACCGGCATCATCGCCGAGGTCTGCTTCCAGCAGGGCAAGGTCGTCCTCGTCCTCATCCGGAAGCTCGCCGGGATCTTCTTCGGGTGCAATCGGCTTTGCGGGCTTATCCGCAAAAATCTCCTGACGAATAATCGCGTCGATTTCGTCCGTGATTTCGGGATGGTCGCGCAGGTACAGGCGCGTGTTCTCGCGCCCCTGACCAATGCGCTGGTCCTTGTAGCTGAACCACGCGCCGCTCTTGTGGATGATGTCGCGCTCGACCGCCATGTCAAGCAGCGTGCCTTCGCGGCTGATGCCTTCGCCGTACACAATGTCGAACTCTGCCACGCGGAACGGCGGAGCAACCTTGTTCTTGACAACCTTGACCTTCGTGTGGTTGCCGACGACTTCGCTGCCGTTTTTGAGCTGCTCGCCGCGGCGCACGTCCAGACGCACGGAGGCGTAGAACTTCAGCGCACGACCGCCGGGGGTGGTTTCGGGGTTGCCGTACATTACGCCGACTTTCTCGCGCAGCTGGTTGATGAACACCGCGACGCAGCCGGTTTTGTTGATGATGCCCGCCAGCTTGCGCAGCGCCTGGCTCATCAGACGCGCTTGCAGACCGACGAAAGAATCACCCATTTCGCCGTCGATTTCCGCCTTCGGGACGAGGGCGGCGACAGAGTCGATGACAATGACGTCCAGCGCGCCGGAACGAACCAGCGCTTCGACGATTTCCAGCGCCTGTTCGCCCGTGTCGGGCTGAGAGACATACAGGTCGTCAATATTTACGCCCAGATTCTTGGCGTACACCGGGTCGAGGGCGTGCTCAGCGTCCACAAATGCCGCGATGCCGCCCATCTTCTGCGCCTGTGCGACAATGTGCAGGGCAACGGTCGTCTTACCGGAGGATTCCGGGCCGAAAATCTCCACAATACGGCCGCGCGGAATGCCGCCGACACCCAGCGCCTCATCCAGCGTCAGGCAGCCCGTGGGGATGACCTGCACGTTTTGCTCCGCATGTTCACCGAGCTTCATGACGGCACCCTTGCCGAATTGCTTGTCCAAATCCGCCAGCGCGTGTTCCAGCGCCTTGAGTTTCTCCTCCTGCGCGCCCGTCACCGGGGCGGCTTTTTCGGTCTTTGCGGGCTTCTTTGCTGCCATGATACCGCTTCCTTTCTGGATACCGGCGGGGGATGCAATCGGCAATTGCCGCCGGGTTTCTTTCGCTTCTTATCGTACCACAGCGAACAGCAGTTTGCAAGGGGAACACGCAAGTTTTTCCTGATTAGGTTTCATCAAAATAATGGTATTTCCCCTTCAGAGCCAACAGAAAGCCAATCGACACGACGAACGCCAGCGCTTCCGCCGCAGAGGCTGCCCACCAGAGACCGTCCACATCCAGCGCCATCGGCAGCAGGATGACCGACGCCGCCTGAAACACCAGCGTGCGCAGGAAAGAAATTGCTGCGGACACGCCGCCGTTGTTCAGTGCCGTGAAGAAGGAGGACAGGAAGATGTTGAAGCCCGCGAGCAGGAAGGCGAAGGAGAAGAGGTGGAAGGCGTGCCGCGTCAATTCGCAGAGCGTCGCGTCGTAGCCGACGAAGATGTTTGCCAGCGTCCCGGACAGCAAGATGGCGGCGATTGTCATCACGATGCCCAAGATGCCCATGACTTTCAGCCCCTTCGTCAGCAGGTCCCTCAGCTCCGGGTGATTCTGCGCACCGTAGTGGTAGCTGATGATGGGCGCACAGCCGATGGAATAGCCGATGTCAATCGCGACGAAGATGAACTGCACATACATCAGTACGCCATACGTCGCCACGCCGTCCTCGCCCAGAAAGCGCATCAGCTGTGCGTTGTACAGCATCCCAATCAGCGAGCCGGAAATGTTGCTCATCAGCTCTGATGAGCCGTTGGCGCACGATCGCAGCAGCGGCTGCACTTCGAACTTCGTCCAGCGCAGACGCAGGGGGCTGCTTTTGCTGAACAGGAAGTACATCAGCGGCACAACGCCGCCAACGGTCTGGCTGATGCCGGTCGCAATCGCAGCGCCCGCAATGCCCCAGCGGAATACGCCCACGAACAGCGCGTCCAGCACCATGTTCGTCACGCCCGCCGCGAGCGTAATCAGCAAGCCGAACTTCGGCTGCTCCGCCGCAATCAGGAACGACTGGAACATGTTCTGCAGCATGAATGACGTAAGGAAGCAGACGACAATCCGCCCATAAAGCACGCAGTCATCCACCATGGCCTCTGTTGCGCCCAGCAGAATCGCCATCGGGCGCATGGCCAGCACCCCGACCACCGTCAGGATAACGCCCAGCAAGATGCCGAAGAGCGTAATCATGGAGAAATACTTGTTTGCGTGCTCCTTATCGCCCTCGCCCAGCACGCGGGAGACCAGCGCTGTGCCGCCTGTGCCGAGCATAAAGCCCATTGCGCCCAGAATGATGAGAAACGGCATAATCAGGTTGATGGACGCGAACGCCGTTTTTCCGGCGAAATTCGACACGAACAACCCGTCCACCACGCCGTAGATGGACGTGAACACCATCATGACAATCGACGGCAGGACGAAGCGGAACAGCCGAGAGTAGGTAAAGTGGTCAGATAACTGAATCGGGTGCTTCTTGCTCATTTGGCTTGACTTTCCCCTTCTGGATTCCGCATTGTCTGCGGGAAAATGTCTATCATCAGCGCATTCAGGCGGCGCAAGAGGGAGAACAGCTGATCCGCCTCTTCTTCGCTGAATTGCGCCAGCGCCTGCTGCTCGGTTTCGGCAACGCGGTCTGCGGTTTCACGCGCCAGCGCTTCGCCCGCGGCCGTCAGGTGAATCGTTTTCGTGCGACGATTTGAACCGCTTTGCAGCGTAATCAGCCCGTCCGCTTCCATTTTCTTCAGCGCGGAGTTGATTGTCTGTTTGGGTTCGTGCAGAAATTCGCACATCCGGCTCTGTGTCATTTCGCCCGGCTCAACCCGCAGCGTGTACAGCGCCCACATCGCCATGTCAGGCAGGTTCATCTGCTTCGCCATCTGTCGGTAGATATTGGCATTTTCTTTCCATGCCTCGTTCAGCGCAAACAGACGTGTGCTTAACGCTTTCATCACAATACTCCTTTCAATTTGTCCGAAATCGGACAGTATCGATTATAGTCCGATTTCGGACATTTGTCAAGAAACTTTTGCCAAAAAAATAACAGAGTGTGTGTAACCGCTTGAACAATTTTTGAACTTTCTTGCCATATGTCTTGTTATCTCCCTGACTTTCCGATAACGTTTTCTGAAATGCTGTCTGTTTCCTTGACGGCTGTTGAAATTGGGCGTATAATGGCAGATGCGCAATTGCGCCATATAATAGGAAACGTTGCCCCAGAAACGTGTACGCCCTGTGATGAACGAAAAGAAAGAGTTATCGATATGAACAGTGAGCAGATCCGGAATTTTTTCGCTGATTATCAGGTTGTCCTCAAGCGGGTGGAGCAGCTCGAAGCTGCCATGCGCATCAAGTCCGACTGGGATACATGGTGCGCTGCCCTTCGGGAGCGCGCTGAATTCTTCCGCACGGAGTATGCGCACATGAATGCCCTGATGCGCAGCGTGATGCCGGAGTTCGCGAAGGAAGAACCTGCTTTAGACGATGACGCATGGAACCGCTGCAAATTTCGATGATGGACTTCTATCGCGCAGATACGCACGACTTGGCGCTCCTGATGGAACTTGCAAAGATTCTCCAGAAACACTATGGGCACAGCAACAACCTTGCCGCGATGACGGATGTGGATCTGACATTGGCGTACACAAATCTGGAATTCTCCCGCATCCTGCGTGAACCATATGGCACACGCGCAAGGGACTATTACCGCAAGATTTCGGTTTTGTCGCGGAATTTCGGCGCAATCAAGGAGCACAGCGTCCATCAGGCGATTGTGATCTCCTACGCGAACCTCGTGATGAGCTGCTGCGTATTAGGCACGGTCACGATGGAAGAAGCGTTTGGCATGTGGGAAGAAATGAAGGAACTGCAAGCGTCGGATGCGCTGGCGGCGACGCGCGAAAGCGAGCCGGACGTAGGCAGGCTGCTGGATATTTTCACTGATCGCTTCCGCACGGACGCTTACGCGCTGGCGAAATCGTTTGACCGCACCATTGAGGCGCACACCCGCTTTGTGCCGCCGGAATTGATGAGTCGGATTGAGCAGATAACGGCAGAATATTACGAAAAGCTGGATAAGCCGGAGGAAAGCACTGCCGACATGTTCCAAATTATCACCAGCCAGTGTGACTTCGACTGCGAGACGGGCCGCCGCACGGCAGATGAGTGCTGGAAGGAGATTCACACTTTCTTCCGTAAGACAAAGCCGAAGGTGAAGCAACTCGGTGAAGTGGACGTGCGCGAAATTGACGTTATTTCCTATTACATGACCTGTCTGGACGCGCTGATTTCCTTCCTCGTGGAAACGACGATGCCGATGGAGGATAAGAAACGCTATTTCCGCGAATATCAGCAGGATATCCGTGATTTCATTGCGGATTACGACACGCGCACCGGGCATAGCAACACGCTGAACAACGCACTGGAGGAGCTGGCGTTCTTCCCGAATGCCTATGCGCTGTTCGACACGGCGGAGGAGAAAATCGACTACATCTTCCGGCTCGTTGTCGCGCGGCACTGCACCGCGTTCCTGCATTCGCTGATGGTGTCCGCCTTTGCGGAAGCGATTCTCTCCGCCATCATCGACAAAGAACCGGCGCTGATGGTGGGGTATCACGGCGTGACGTCGCCGGAGGATGTGCAGGCGCACCGCGCGGAAATTCTGCAATTTGCGCATGACGCCGCTCTGCTGCACGATGTGGGCAAGAATTCCATGCTCGCGATTATCGAGACGCAGCACCGCCCGCTGACGGACGAGGAGTTCGGCATCATCCGCTCCCACCCGAACCGCGGCGGGCAGTACCTGAGCATCGACGAGGATTTGGCGCGCTATGTGGATATCGCCCGCGGCCACCACAAGTTCTACAACGGCAAGGGCGGCTATCCGAACGACTTTGATAACACCGCCTCGCCGGAGCGCTTCATGATTGACATCATCACCGTCTGCGACTGTCTTGATGCCGCGACTGACCAGTACGGCCGCAACTACCACCAAGCCAAGACGACGGACGAAGTGCTGGCGGAATTCAAGCGCGATGCGGGTGTTCGCTACAACCCGGACATTGTGCGCTTCATCCTACAGGATTCCGCTCTTCGCGATACCCTGCGCGAAATTTCCGGTTCCCGCCGCCTGACAATTTACTACGACACCTACAAGCACTATTTTATGTAACGCAAGGGAGTTCCAAGGGAGTTCCTCCCTTGACCCTTTCGCGCGATTGGGTTGGTGACATTATCAGACAGTGCCCGCGTGTTTATCTGCCCTTTCAGTCAGCTAAAGGTGTCCGCCATAGCGGACGGAGAGGGCTTGCCGCAATACAAGCTATACTGTTTCCAGATGACGCAGGTGAATTTGGAAATAGTGTTAATTCCTGAAAAGTGCAAATCAACATACACAAAAAGAGCCGCTTCTACACAACAGAAGCAGCTCTTTTTCATAGCGCCATCCCGCAATACTCGCACTGCCGCGCAGCCCCTTCCACCACACTCGTGCGCCTCCCGCAGTGCGGACACGTCATAAACGACTGTGCCAGCCCATACGCCCGGAGGTTCGGCGCAGTCAGGTATACCATCGCCGTCAGCGGATCAATCTGAATGTTCCGCAGATAGTTCCCGCAGAGCAATAACCGCAGCGTCTCCATGTTCGGGCAGTCCGGAAGGAGCTTGGGCACATCCGACAGCGGAAACATGTGCAGCGAGAACGTCGCTAACTGCTGTGCAATGCCGCGCGCCCGGCGTCGGATGATTTCCCCCTGAAGCAGATGCATCCCGGCGTACAGCGCCGCCGTCGCAAGGCAAAGCAGCAGCACCACCATGCGCGTGTCGCCGTGCTCACCCGCCTTGCAGGTGCGCCACAGCAGCAGCGCCGATAGGGCGAAGAACAGCGCCATCAGCGGATACACCCACCATCGGCGGTTCGCCCGCTGCGTCAAATAGGGATTCATGCGGATGCCTCCTGCTGCCGAATAACAATCATTTCACCTATACAATACCATACTTGCAGGATAATGTCAATCTTGACGCAAAAGAAAAACCGGGAAGTGGCTTCTGCCACCTTCCCGGCTGCCTGGCATTACGCCCCCAGATACGCCTTCCTGACTGCATCGTTGTGCAGCAGCTCCTGCGCGTCGCCGGACATGGAAATCTTGCCTGTTTCCAGCACATACGCGCGGTTCGCGACGGACAGCGCCATTTGCGCGTTCTGCTCCACCAGCAGAATCGTCGTGCCGCTCTTGTGCAGCGCGCGGATGATGTCGAAAATCTGCTCGACCAGAATCGGCGCAAGGCCCATTGACGGCTCATCCAGCATCAGCAGGCGCGGCTTGGACATCAGCGCGCGCGCCATCGCCAGCATCTGCTGCTCGCCGCCGGAGAGCGTGCCGGCAATCTGCTTCTGGCGCTCCTTCAGGCGCGGGAACAGTTCGAACATCTGCTCAATGCTGCCCGGAATCTCCTTGTCGGGGCGCGTGAAGCCGCCCATTTCGAGGTTCTCCAGCACCGTCATCTGCTGGAAGATGCGCCGTCCTTCGGGGCAGAGCGCCATGCCGTGCTTCACCATATCCGACGCGTGGACGCGCGCCAGATCCTTGCCGCCGAAGTGGATGCTGCCCTCGCGCGGGCGGAGCAGTCCGGCGACGGTGTTCAGCGTGGTGGATTTGCCCGCGCCGTTTGCGCCAATCAGCGTGACGACCTCGCCCTCATCCACCGAGAAGGAAATGCCCTTGATTGCGTGAATCGCGCCGTAATAAACGTTGATATCGTTGACTTCCAGCAGACTCATGCTTTCGCCTCCTTCTGCTTGCCCAGATACGCCTCAATGACGACCGGGTTGTTCTGGATTTCCTCTGCCGTGCCCTTGGCGATAATGCGCCCGTAGTTCAGCACGCAGATGCCTTCGCAGATGCCCATGACCAAATTCATGTCATGCTCAATGAGCAGGATAGCAATCTGGAACTGGTCGCGGATTTTGATGATGTTCTCCATCAGCTCCGCCGTTTCGTGCGGATTCATGCCCGCAGCGGGTTCGTCCAGCAGCAGAAGAGACGGATTCGTCGCCAGCGCGCGCACAATCTCCAAGCGCCGCTGTGCGCCGTAGGGGAGGGAACCCGCCTTGACATCGCCCATGTTTTCCATGCCGAAGATGCTCAGCAGATCCAGCGCCTTTTCGTGCTGCTTCTTCTCGCCTTGCCAATACTGCGGCAGACGGAAAATGCCGGAAAACATGCCGTACTTAATCTGGTTGTGCAGGCCGATGCGGACGTTCTCTTCCACCGTCATGTTGTCGAACAGGCGGATGTTCTGGAACGTGCGGGCAATACCGAGCTTGTTGGCCTGCACCGTGTTCATGCCTGCCGTGTCTTTGCCGTTGATGAGCACGGTGCCGGTTGTGGGCTGGTAAACCTTTGTCAGCAGGTTAAAGACCGTTGTCTTGCCCGCGCCGTTCGGGCCGATAAGCCCGCAGATTTCTGTGCGCCCGATGGCAAGGTTCACGTCGTCCACTGCCTTCAGGCCGCCGAACTCAATGCCCAGATGGCTGGCTTCCAGCACGGGCGAATGATTCACGTCGCGTTCCGGAATGATGCTGCGCGACGGCACGGGAACCATCTTTGTATTGGGCTTAAAACGCTTCAGCGGTTCAGTCATGCCGCGTCACCTTCCTTCACAACTTCTTTTTTCGCGGGGCGGATGCGCTCGAACACCTGCCGCACCACCGGGGCGTTGCCCAGCAGCATCACGGCAATCAGCACGATGGCGTAAATCAGCATACGATAGTCGCCAAATTCGCGCAGCACCTCCGGCAGCACCGTCAGCAGCGCCGCCGCAATCACCGAACCGCGGATATTGCCGATGCCGCCCAGCACGACGAACACCAGCACGAGGATGGACGTGTCAAACTTGAACTTGTCCGGCGCGATGGAGGAGAAGTTCAGCCCAAACAGCGCGCCAGCCATGCCTGCCAGCGCCGCCGAGGTGACGAAAGCCATCAGCTTGTACTTCGTCACGTTCACGCCCATCGCTTCAGCGGCAATGCGATTGTCGCGGCTTGCCATAATCGCGCGGCCGGAGCGGCTGTTGATGAGGTTCAGCACGACAAACAGCGTCAGCAGCACCAGCACGAAACCCGCCTCGAACGTCGCGATGCGCCCGACACGCACCGCCCCCGCCGGCCCGTTGTACAGGAGCGTGCCATCAATGCGGGGATTGTTGAAGTTGACAATCAGCTTGCCGTCGCTGACCGCGAAATACAGGCAGTTCATGACGTTGCGGATGATTTCGCCGAACGCCAGCGTGACGATGGCAAGGTAGTCGCCGCGCAGACGCAGCACCGGGATGCCAATCAGCACACCCGCAATCGCCGCGCATACGCCGCCCGCCAGCATGGCCAGCACGAGGCGCATCGTCTCATTTTCCATCTGGAAGGCGTTCAGCAGCCAGCCGGACATGATGATGCCGGAGAACGCGCCGACGCTCATGAAGCCCGCGTGCCCCAGCGACAGTTCGCCGGAGATGCCGACCGTCAGGTTCAGCGAAACCGCCATGACGATGTAGACGCAAATCGGGATGAGCTGCCCCTTCAGGGAGCGGCTGATGGTGACGCCCGGAATCATCTTGCTCAGCGCCATCTGCGTAAAGACGAACGCGATGATGACGATGGCGTAGGTGATCAAGTTGTTCAGAAAGCCCTTTGTTGACTTTTTCATCGTTTTCTTCATCCCGTTACACCTTCTCCCGCATCGGCTTGCCCAGCAGCCCCGTCGGCTTGACCAGCAGCACGATAATCAGCACGGCGAACACCAGCGCGTCGCCCAGCTCCATGGACACATACGCCTTGCCGAGAATCTCAATGATGCCCAGCAGCAGGCCGCCCAGCAGCGCGCCGGGAATTGATCCGATGCCGCCGAAAACAGCCGCCGTGAACGCCTTGATGCCCGGCATGGAACCCGTCGTGGGCATCAGCGTGTGGTAGGTGGAGCAGAGCAGCACGCCCGCAATCGCCGCCAGCGCGCTGCCGATGGCGAAGGTCAGGGAAATCGTCGCGTTCACCTTGATGCCCATCAATTCCGCCGCGCTGCGGTCTTCGCTGACGGCGCGCATCGCCTTGCCCATCTTCGTGTGGGAGGTGAAGAACGTGAGCACCAGCATGATGATGATGTTCGCCAGCACGGTCACGATTGTTTCGCCGGTCAGAATCAGCTGCCCGTCAAACAGGCTGATGGACGGGATGCTGACGAAGGACGGAAACGACATGGGGTTCGGGCCGAACACCAGCAGCGCCAGGTTTTGCAGCAGGTAGCTCACGCCGATGGCGGTAATCAGCACGGCAAGGCTCGTTGCCTGACGCAGCGGCTTGTACGCCAGGCGCTCGATGACCATGCCCAGCACCGTGCAGACAATCATGGCAATCAGAACGCCAAGCAGGGGGGACATGCCCCAGTACTGCGTGGCGCAGAAGGCAATGTACGCGCCAATCATGATGACGTCGCCGTGCGCGAAGTTCAGCATCTTGGCAATGCCGTAGACCATCGAGTAGCCCAAGGCGATGATGGCATACACGCTGCCAAGGCTGATGCCGTTGATGAGGTAAGAGAAGAACTGAAGCATCCTGCCTGCACCTCCAAATGACTGAAATCTGCGGGAAAAGCACTTTCCCTTGAAAGACAGCAAGGCAATCAGCAGCAGTCCGTGTGCACCCTTGCACCAACTGTTGCTGATTACCTTCTGTCTGCACCTGCTGGATACGCTCATGCCGGAGAAGGAAGCTCCTCCTCCGGCATGAGGAAAACGTGTGGAATAGGGGGGGGATTACTCCGCTGCAGCCGCCTCAGCGCCGACATACACGCCATCCTTGATGATGACGGCCGTCGGGGTCTTGGTGACAGCGCCCGTCGCGTCCCAGACCATCGTGCCGGTCAGACCGGTGACGGTCAGTTCCTGCATGGCAGCAATCATCGCGTCGCAGATATCTTCCGGCGCTTCGTCGCCCTTCACGCCAGCCTTTTCAGCGGCCGCCGCCAGCGCGTAGATGCCGTCATACGCATCCGCCGCGAACTGGTTCGGCACCTCGCCGTACTTTTCCTGATACTTGCCGACGAAGCTCTTGGTCAGCTCGTCCGGCGCGTCCGCGGAGAAGGGGGTCAGCAGCATGACGTCTTCCGCCAGCGCAACATCGAAACCGGGCATGGTCAGGATGCCGTCCATGCCGTCAACTCCGAAGAACACCGGCTTGTAGCCCATGGTGTTGGCAGCGTTGAGAATCTGGGAAGCAGGGGTGTAGTAGATGGGCAGGAACACAACGTCCGCACCGGCATTCTTGGCCTCGGTCACCTGCACGGAGAAGTCCGTGGTGTCGTTGGTGAAGGTGGTCACGGAAACGATGTTCAGCCCCAGCTCGGCAGCCTTGCTCTCAAAGGTCTGGTAGATACCGGTGGAATAGGTGTCGGCGTTGTTGTAGATGATGGCGACCTTCTTGCCGACCTTCTTGTTGAAGATGTATTCAGCGGACGCGGAGCCCTGTGCCGGGTCCGTGAAGCAGATCTGATACATGTTGTCCTTGTTCGCGATGACTTCCAGCGAGGAAGCGGAGGGCGTGAGCATGAACACGCGCTCGTCATACGCCTACGCGGAGACAGCAATGCAGGGGGTTGTCGTCACGCAGCCAAGGATGACCTGCGTGCCCTTGTCCAGCGTCGCGTTGTAAGCGTTGATGGACTTTTCAGCGTCGTTTTCATCGTCCTGCACATCCAGCACGATGTTCACCTTGCCGGCGGCGTTGATTTCTTCCACGGCGATTTCCGCGCCGCGCGCAACTGCCAGACCATAGACGGCGGCAGCACCGGTCATCGGGCCAATCACGCCGATGTGAATCGTCGTCGTTTCCTCTGCGGACGCGAAGGACGCCATACTCAGCGCCATGGCCAGAGCAAGAACGAGACTAAAGAACTTCTTCATGAGAACCAACCTCCTTATCAGGTGGACGGGCGGAAGCGTGTTCCGTTCGTCATGCAACAATTATACGCATCGGATGGCGTGCCGTAAAGGGTTTTTGTGGATTTTTCGTGTTCTTTTGCTGCGCTTCCTGACGAAAATGTTCGCTTTCTGGCTAATACTATTTCCAGATTCAACTGTGCCATCTGCTTGCGCCTTTTCCCTTCTGGCGTCCGCTCATTCCACTTAGCGTAGCGCTGCTACGCTGCGTTTCATTCACGTTAGCCAGAATGAAAAATTCGCGGCGCATCTTGGCGCATTCTTATCTGGAAATAGTATAATTTCTGCATCACACGAAAAATCCCCCTGCGCATACGCTGATGCGGGGGAGGTGAGGCGGCGTGAGCAGCATGTGCTATCAGACGCTCAGCTTCGTGGAATGTCTGGAAATCCTGCGGCAGGCGAAGGCAGTCCGCGCGGCGTTCTTTGACGGTCACTCGCCGTATGTTGTGCCGATGGGGTTCGAGTGGTTTGTGAACGGGATGCAGCCGGTCGTTTGCCTGATGATGCCGAAGGAGGGACGCAAGGCGGAGGCATTATCCGTCTGCCCGCAGGTGTGCCTGGAGTTTGAAGCGCCGGATGCGGCGGCGATACAGGTTGTTCTGGCGGAAGGAAAAGCCGTCCCCCTGCACGAGGAGGACGGCGCAGTGGTCTATGCGATTCCGGTGGAAACCATGTCGGGGCGGCGTTATTTTTTGCCTGATGACTGAGCCGGGAAAGTCAGCGTGATGGTCGTACCCTCGCCCAGTGCGCTCTGCATGGCAATCTGCGCGTGATGCACCTGCGCGCCGTGCTTGACGATGGACAGCCCCAGTCCCGTGCCGCCGGTCTGCTTGCTGCGGCTCTTGTCCACGCGGTAGAAGCGCTCAAATACGCGCTGCTGATCCTCCGGCGCAATACCTACGCCGTTGTCCGCGACAGTCACGACGGCGCGTCCGTCCGCCATTTCCGCCCGCGCCCGGACGTATCCGCCCGCGTGGTTGTACTTGATGCCGTTTTCCAGCAGGTTCGTCAGCATCTCTTCCAGCAGGGCATGGTCGCCGGAAATCAGCACAGGGTCATTTCCGCTGGCGCTGATGCTTACCTGCGCATTCTGCGCGGCGGGCGTCAGCTTCTGGACGCAGTGCTGAATCAGCGCGGTCAAATCGACGGAGGTCACTTCGCCGCGCACACCCTCGTCAAGCCGAGACAGGCGGATGATGTCCTCAATCAGCGTCAGCAGGCGGCGGCTTTCGGCGAGAATCTTCCGCCCGAATTCCGTCGCGTCCTCCGGCTTCTGCAGCATCCCGGAGGACAGCAGCTCCGCGTAGCCGCTGATGGTAGTCAGCGGGGTGCGCAGCTCGTGGCTGACGGTGGCGGAGAATTGCCGGCGGCTTGCTTCAGCAGCCTGTGCGGCGGTGACGTCCTGCATCAGCAGTGCCGTGCCGCCGCCTTCGACATGGCTGAGGGAGAGGTGGATGGTCATGCCGTTCAATTGCATCGCGCATTCCGTACCCTGCCCGTCCAAAAGGCGGAGCAGCGCCTCGTCGCGGCTGACGGCAATCATCGGCTGTCCAACCGGGTCATTGGTGATGCAGAACATTGCCCGCGCCGCGTTGTTCATCGTCAGCACATGCCGCTTCTCGTCGAGGATGACGAAGCCCTCCTTCATGCCGCCGAGGACGGTATCCAGCTCATGCCGCTGGGCGGTCAGGGACGCCATCTGGTCGGCAATGCGGGCGTTCTGCTGTGCCATGCGGCGAAGCATGGGCGAAAGCTCCTCGTAAACGTCGCTTTCCAGCGGCTGGTCAAGGTTGACCTCGTTCATGGGGGCGACAAGGCGCTTCGCCAGCG